>Ga0308157_10002896_pt1 | contig 26586 bp, 26 predicted proteins | sample PhyBR1_FD_201035 | JGI IMG/M metagenome (GOLD analysis project Ga0308157, IMG submission 201035) | Phyllosphere microbial communities from UC Gill Tract Community Farm, Albany, California, United States - DLSLB.R1 | ecosystem: Host-associated > Plants > Phyllosphere > Unclassified | place: USA...
CGGCGATCCAGTTGATTTCCGCTTCGCGCCGGAAGTATTCAATCGTGTCCTCCACCCGTGCAGCCTTGAAGGCGGCGCGCCACCACCAGCTTAATGGTTTTTGCTTGCCGACGCGGCGCTGGTCCAGCCAGGTGATCGCTGGCCGCAGCACCTTGCCTTCGCAGTCCAGATTGACCACCGTGCCGCGCTGCGTGGTGACAGCGACGCCCTTGACGGCGCTGCGCGGGATGTCGGTGCTGCGCCACAGTTGCTGGCAGGCGGCGGCGACCGCGTCCCAATAACCATCGGCGTCATGCTCGGCCCAGCCGGGATGCGCGGAGAAATAGGCTTGCAGGTGAATCTGCGACTTGGCGGCCAGATTGCCGTTCAAGTCAAACAGCAGCGCGCGCACGCTTTGCGTGCCGTTGTCGATGGAGAGCAGGTAGTGGTCTGCCATGATGTCTCGTAGTGGTTATTGTTGCGGCATGCTGTAATGCGCCTGCCAGAGCGCGAGATACGCGGCCTGCTCCTGCTCCCACCGCTGATCGTCCCAGCCAAGTTCCGGCTGGCAGATGGTGCGTATGCGTGGCAGGATGGCGACGCCGCCGCCGCGCAACTGGATGCCGATACGCGTGCGCCGCAGTAGCAGGTCTTCCAGCTTGCAGACGTCTTCATGGCGCGCGGCCCAGCGCAGCTGCGCCCAGATGGTTTCCGTGCCAGGAATGACGGCCAGCTCACCGGCCTGCGCCGCATCGACCAGTTCCTGTGCCTGCACGCCGTAGCGGCCCTGCAGGCGCAGCGCCTGACCGGCCGGCAGCTCCGGTGTATAGCGCAGCGGTGGCGAGGGCGTGAATACCGGCTGCGGCGACAGCTTGTCTTGCAGTTCCGGCAGACGCACGGCGGCCAGCTTGAGCGCGTCCAGCGCGATCACGCGGAAAGTGGTCAGCTTGCCGCCGGTGACGGTCAACAGGCCGTTTTCCAGCCACAGTGCGTGGTCGCGCGTCTCTTTCGACGGATCGGACTTGCCGCTATCGATGACCGGCCGCACGCCGGCGTAGGTGGCGATGATGTCGTCATCGCCCAATTGCAGTTGCGGGAACTGCGCGTGCAATGCGGCCAGCAGGTAATCGCATTCGGCGCGCGTGATGGCTGCTTCTTGTGATAGATCGTCGCGGTGATCCACATCGGTCGTGCCGACCAGCGTCACGCCTTCCCACGGATAGGCGAACACCGGGCGGCCGTCGGCGGGATGCATCAAGCTGATCGCCTGCGCCAGCGGCAGCCGCCAGGCCGGCAGCACCAGATGGCTACCTCGCAAAGGCCGCAGTCGACGCGCCGCCCCGTCGCGCTCCGTGCCGCCGGCCGCCGAAGCGCCACCGGGATGGCCGGCATGCATGCCAGTTGCTTCATTGGCCGCCACGCCCGAAGCAGGTGGCGTTGTGCGCAGCCGGTCAGCCCAGGCGCCGGTTGCGCTGATGACCATCCGTGCGCGCACCTCGTGCTGCGCACCATCCAGGCCGTCGCGCAGACGCACACCTTGCACGTCGCCATCCGCTGACGTGGCGTCGCCAGCGCGTAGCAGCGCCTCGACAGCCATGTAGTTCAATGCGACAGCGCCGTGCACGCGCGCCTCTTGCAACACCCTCAGCACCAGCCGCGCATCATCCGTCTTGGCGTCCGTGTAGACCATCCCGCCCTGAAGGCCGTCTGTGGCGACATTCGGCGCCAGCGCTGCAAACTCCTCGCGACCGTAATAGTGCCGCGCGCGCTGCCCGGCCATGCGATCATAAATCGCCAGTCCCGCCAGGAATGCCCGCTTGCCCGGCTTGCGCCCCACATAATCGCCAAAGGCGAAGCTCTGCGGCTCCACCAGGCCGGCGGCCTGACGCAACAAATGCTCGCGCTCATGCACCGACTCGCGCGTCAACGCAAACTGCCCCTCTTTCAGATAGCGCAATCCACCATGCACCAGCTTTGAAGACCGGCTCGACGTACCCCAGGCAAAATCGCGCTGCTCAACCAGCAACGCCTTCAGGCCGCGCCTTGCCGCCTCCAGCAGAATGCCAGCGCCCGTAATGCCGCCGCCAATCACAATCACATCCCACTCACGCGCGAAGTCGGTGCGCTTCATGACATCAGCTTCCCGGGATTCATGATCCGCTGCGGGTCCACATGCTCCAGCACCGAACGCAGCATCGACATACCCAGCCGCCCCTTTTCCGCCGCCAGATACGGCGCATGATCGGCACCTACGCCGTGCTGGTGGCTGATCGTCCCGCCATGCTCGACAATCGCCAGCGAAGCCGCCGTCTTCAGCGACTTCCAGCGCGCCAGGTCGGATTCATAGTCGCCGGCCAGCCGGTACACAAACGTCGTGTAGACGCTCGCCCCTTGCGCATACAGATGCGACAAGTGCGTATAGGTATGCACCTGCTCCCCATACTGGCCCAGCGCCGCCACGGCGCCCTTCTCCAACGCCCGCATCATGATCTCGACGCGCGGCCAATCCACCGCCGTCTCGACCGTATCGATGGCATAGCCATGCGACCACGCCGCGTTGCGCAAGTAGACATTGCGGAAGCGGTTTTGCCGCCACTTGTCGCCCATGAAGCGCCCCACATGCACGCCGCCATGCGGCAGCGTCATCGCCAGCGCCTCGCGCAAGGCTGCGCGCGCCAGCGATTTGCGGCCACTGACACCGATCATCAGCATGCACTTGCCGTCGCCACAGCCGCGCAGCGACAGATAGCCTTCCAGCACAGATACCATGCGACGATGGCCGGCCAGCGCCAGCATGGTCAGCGTCTCCAGCGGATTCGACAGACGCAGCATCGACAGCGACAAGCCAGCCTGCACCACCTGCCGCACCGCTGTCTCCGCCGTCTGCCAGTTGGGGAAGAACACCGCGTGGAACGCCTCATAAGCCGGCGCCGGCGTCACCCGCACCGTCGCTTCGGTCAGGATGCCGAGACGGCCTTCGGAGCCTAGCACTATCTCACGCAGATCCGGCCCGGCAGCCGACGCCGGGAATGTCGGCAAATGCAGCGTGCCCGATGGCGTCTCCAGCGAGCCGCCTCGGAACATCTGCTCGATGCGCCCGTAGCGCAGCGACTGCTGCCCCGACGAGCGTGTCGCCACCCAGCCGCCCAGCGTTGAATACTCGAACGACTGCGGGAAATGGCCCAGCGTGTAGCCGCGCGCGCGCAACTGCGCCTCCAGGTCGGGGCCGAGCACTCCGGCGCCAAAGGTCGCCAGTTGTGATTCCGTGTCCAGGTATAGCAACTGGCGCATGCGCGTCATGTTCACCGCCAGTGACGGCATGCCGGCTGGCGCAGTCAGATGACCGGCAACGCTGGTGCCGCCGCCCTGCGGAATCACCGCCACCCCATGCTGGCGTGCATAGTCCAGCAAGTCGCGCACGTCCTGCGCGCTCTCCGGATAAGCTACGCCGTCCGGCGCGGCGCCAATCACGCCATACCGCAGGCGTAGCCAGTCCGGCAGGCTCTGACCCAGTGCATTGCGCAGCCGGAGTGCCGGCGCGGTATCCACCAAGCGATGCGCCGGCAGACGCGAGGCGCCGACCTGCGCGCAAGCCTGCTCGAAGCCCGCATCCGGCACCGGCTTGCCGGCGCCGATGCGCTGCGCGAGAAAAGCCAGCGCGCCATCGTTCAGCGCAAATTCAACCGCATCGTCACCCCAACCGTTCCAGCGTCTCATTGTTTTTCTATCTCCCTGGCGGGCGCTTGTTATACTGGAGCGCACCGATTATTCACCAATTGAGATTAAAACAATGCCGCCCGCCGGTATTGCGCATTCATGACAGCTCCCTTGTTCGATCATGCCAAACGGGTAGCGGGCTCTTATCTCCAGCCGCTGCTGGAAGCCGCCGCAGCGCGCGGTGTGACGGCGCGGGCGCTGGAGCAAGCCGCCGGCCTGGCGCCCGGTACGCTGGAACCGCTGCCGGAATCGCTGCCCGCCGACGACTATGTGCACCTGCTCGACCTTGGCGCACAACTGGCCAACGATCCGCATTTCGGCCTGCATGTCGGCCAATGCGTCAAACTGGGCACCTACACCGTCTATGGCCTGATCCTGTTGAGCTGCCGCGACTTCGGCCACGTTTTCGAACAGACCATGCGCTATGAACAGCTGGCGCATGACCTGGGCCGTTCCAGCATCACTGTCGATGACGACATCGCCTACTACGCCTGGCATAGCAATTACAGCAGCGCGCACCGGCACCTGGCCGATAGCGTGTTTGCAGGCATCCGGGTGTTCAGCAACTGGCTGGCCGGCATCACGCTGCCGGCCAATGATCTGAAATTGATGCACGATGGCGGTCCGCCCGAGCTGCGCGACGAGTATGAAAAAGTGCTGGGCGCGGTGCCCGAATTTGACGCCGAGGCCAATGTGGCCAGCTTCAACGCCATGATGCTGTCCTGGCCTGTGCCGAACGCCGACGTCAGCCTCTACCCGGTGTTGCAACAGCACGCGGAGCAGCTGCTGCAACAGCGCCTCGCCAGCCAGCCGGCGATCACGCAGCAGGTGCATGCTGCCATCATCGCCAGCCTGTCGAGCGGCCAGGTCAGGCTGGCGTCGATTGCCGAAGCACTGAAGCTGTCGCCGCGCACCTTGCAGCGCAAGCTGAGCGAAGCCGGCGCCACCTTCCAGCAGGTGCTGGACCAGGCCCGCTTTGCGCTGGCCAGGGAATACCTGAAACGTCCCGAATTAAACCTGGTGGATATCGCTTTCCTGCTCGGCTACCAGGAGCAAAGCGCGTTCAATCACGCTTTCAAGGAATGGGCCGGCGTCAATCCCGGCGCCTGGCGCGCCAGTTAGATCGGGTGTCCGCGCACGCGGATGAAAGGGCGCGCCGCTGCAATCGTGGCCACCATGACGACCATCGCCGCCGCCGGCATTAACGCACGCATCCGCATCACACGCCTCCGCTTATTTTTCCGCCACCGCTTTCATTTTGGCCAGGCCGCTTTCAAACGCCGGGCCTAGCGCCCTGTCCATGCTGATAATCATATTCATGATCTTACCCGTAAAATCAGTTTCGCCGTTCATGCTCCAGCGTACCGTGGTGCCGCCATCCTGCGGCTGCACCCAGAATTCCATCATTGACGGCGCCGCATTCTCTCCGGCGAATTGCAGCTTGACGCTGATATTGCTTGGCGTCTGGCGCAGCACTTCCATGTGGCCGGCGCTGATATTCGCCCATGGCGACCAGCGCGGCCATTGGCTGAAGTCACTGATCAACGGGATCACTTTTTCCGGCGGCGCCTGGATGCTGATCGCACGCTGGACGGTATAGCTACTTGGCTGCAGCGCCGCCACCACAAACAGCACCAGCACCAGCACCGAGAACCCGACGATTATTTTTTTGAACATGGTTTTACTCCTTCTTGCGCATGATGCATTGGCGTCCGTCCCGGCGTACACTGTCTGCTGCTGTTGACAATATACTTATCTGCCGGAGGAAGCACATGCTGTCGCACGTTTATGTGGGCATTAACAATTTTGAACCGGCGCTGGCTTTTTACAGCGCCTTGATGGAGATAGTCGGCGCGCGCCAGCGCTTTGTCGACGCCAGCAAGCCGTGGGCTGCCTGGCAGCCGGCCGAAGGCGCGCGGCCCTTGTTCGTGATCGGCAAACCGTATGATGGCCAGCCTGCGGGCTGCGGCAATGGGCAGATGGTGGCGCTGATGGCGGCGTCACGCGAGGCGGTGGACCGCGCCCACGCGGCGGCGCTGGCGCTTGGCGGCAGTTGCGAAGGTGCGCCGGGCCTGCGCCCGCACTACCACGCCAACTACTATGGCACCTACTTCCGCGACCCGGAAGGAAATAAACTCGGCGTCGTCTGCCACGACGCCCTGCCCGATTAAGCCAGTGCTTCCTTGGCGGCTTCCTCTGGCGTCAAGCCTTCATAGAACTGGTCGGTGAACCATTCCACCTGCTCTTCGATATGGTCCTGCGCCTCCTGCTGGGTGGCGCCGCCCTTGACCAGGAAGCCCTCCACTTCAATACACCAGTTAATCAGTTCGAGGGTTTCCGGGTCCAGCTCTTCTTTTTTCTTTGCCATGATGATCACTCCTTACTTCTCGGGATACAGCACTACCTGCAGGTAGTTGTTTGTATCAAAATAACGCTGCGCGGCCGTTTTCAGGTCCGCTACCGTCAGCGCGTTCACGCGCGACTCATAAGTGAGTATATCCTCTGGATTGTTATTGTTGAAGAAGGCATTTTGTAACGACGCCATCCAATAGCCATTTTCGCGCATCCCCTTGCGATAGCTCTTGATCCACGAAGCCTTGACCTTGTTCAGGTCCGCCTCGTCTATGCCATCCCGCTTGATCTTGTCGATTTCCGCAAACGTCGCGGCCAGCACCTTGTCCACATTCTCCGGCGCGCATGGCAGCGTGGCGTTGATCGAGTAGTTCCCGTACGGGATGCGGTTCATGCTGCCGCTCATGCCGCCGCTATACATCGCGCCCATCTTCTCGCGCAGCGTTTCAATCAGCTTGATGTTCATGACTTCCACCAGCGCTTGCAAGCGGATGCGCGCCGCCCGCGAGTATTCCACCTCACCGGTGAAGGACAGCGAAATGGTGCTCTTCGGCTCCGAGCCGGCATGTACTTCCTTCTTGACCACGCCTTTGACCGGGCGCACGCCCTCGTCGCGGAACGCCACCGGGATCTCGCCCGCCGGCAGGCTGGCGATGTAGGTGGCAAGCAGCGGCTTGATCTTCTCGACCTCGAAACTGCCGATGATGAAGAAGGTGAAGTCACGCGCGCTCGACATGCGGCTGTTATAAATATCCAGCACGCGGTCCAGCGCCAGCTGGTCGAAGTCGGCCGGCTTGGCGGCGCGCAGCACGCGCGGGCTATTGTTGTACAGCGCTGCCGTCACGGTATCGTAGAACACCGATTCCGGCCGCGCCAGATTGTTCTGCGCCAGTTCGCGCTGGCGGTCGACGTAGGCGGTGTAGATGGCGGCGTCCTTGCGCGGCTGCGTCATTTGCAGGTACACCAGTTGCAGCATGGCTTCCACGTCGGTGCTGCCGGAGCTGCCGCCCACCGATTCGTTGAGCGAGCTGACTTGCGCGCTGGAGCTGACGCTCTTCCCGGCCAGCACCTTCACCAGGTCGTTGGGCGAATAATTCAGCACGCCCATCTGGCCAACGATGCTGCTGGCGTAATGCGCGGCGAAGACATCGCTGTCCGGCAGCAGTGACCAGCCGCCGTAACGCAGACCGCCCAGGATCACCTGGTCATTATTGAAGTCGGTCGGCTTCAGCACCACTTTCACGCCGTTGCTCAGCGTGAGCTCGGTGGTGCCGATGACGGCATTGACCTTTTCGCTGACGATGCGGCCGGCCTTCGGCAGGGTCGGCATCAACTGGCTGGCATAGACCTTGTCTTCGATCGGCTTGACGGCGATCTTCTCGGCGGCGGTGGCAATCGCCACCAGTTGATCTGCCTTCGGCGGCGCCGCGCCGGCCTTGTCGACGCCGGTGTAGATCACCAGCTTGCTCTGGTTATCCGGCACGGCGGCGCGCACGGCGTCATTCACCTCCTGCACCGTAATCCCTGGTATCAGCTCGGTCGCGTAGCGGTACTCGGTGGCGATACCGGGGATGCTTTCATCCTCCAGGAAGTTGCGGATGTACTCCGCCGCATAGCCGGACGAATCGGATTTTTCGCGCTCGTTGTACATGCGCTCGTAGTTGCGCAACATGCCCTTCTTGGCGCGCTCCACTTCCGACGTGCTGAAGCCGTACTGGCGCGCACGCTGGTCTTCCTGCACCAGCGCGTTGATGGCCGGCGTGGCGCCGCCCTTGCCCAGCACCGCGCCGGCGCCGAAGGAACGGTAGCCGCGCACGATCTTGTTCATGCCGCTGCCGCCCTGCAGGAAAGGCGGATCGACCTGCTGCGTCAATTCGTACATGCGCTGGCTGAGGATGAAGCTGTACATGCCCTCGATCAGCTTCTGGCGGTAGTCGCCGATGGTCTCGCCGGCCGGCCAGGACTGGATCGGATAGCGGATGTAGACCGTGTTGGCGCTGACTTCCTTGTCGGTGAAGACGATGCCTTCGGAATCCTGGCGTTCCGGGATCTGCGCGTACGCGCGCAGGCGCGGCCTGGCCGGATTTTTCAGCTTGGCGAAATGCCGCTCAATCAGGCCTTGCGCCTCGGCCGGCTCGATGTCACCGACCACCACCACCGCCATCAGGTCCGGACGATACCAGTCGCGGTAGAAGCGCTTGATGGCGTCGTACTTGAAGTTCCTGATGATTTCTTCTTTACCGATCGGCATGCGCTCGGCGTAGCGCGAGCCGTTCAGCACCTTCGGCAGCACCACCTTGTTCATGCGGTCGTCCACGCCTTTGCCGAGGCGCAGTTCCTCCAGCACGATGCCGCGTTCGCTGTCGATATCGGCATCATTGAACGACAGGCCGTGCGCCCAGTCCTCCAGCACCTGGAAGCCCTGTTCGACGACTTCCTTTTTATCGGTAGGGATGGGCAGAATATAAACAGTTTCATCGAAACTGGTATAGGCGTTGAGGTCCGCACCAAACTTCACGCCGATCGACTGCAGATAGGACACCAGTTCGTTGCGCTTGAAATGAGTCGAGCCATTGAAGGCCATGTGCTCGGTGAAGTGCGCCAGGCCTTGCTGGTCCTCGTCTTCCAGGATCGAGCCCGCCTTGACCACCAGCCGCAATTCGAGCTTTTTCTCGGGACGGCCATTCTGGTGGATATAGTAGGTCAGCCCATTGGACAGTTTGCCAACTTTTACCTGCGGTCCGATCGGCACCTGATCGCTCAGCTTCAGTGGCGGGAGAGTCTCGGCTTGCGCCAGAAAAGAACATGCCAACAGTGCAGCGCCGGACACGATACGCAGGGTAATCAGCTTCATTCCGAATGCAAAATATGTAATAGACCTGCTACCTTACACCGAAATCCGGAATTTAGGCTAGAATCCTCGTGCCTGCCGTCCGGCAGGCAACAACAACGTCTTCGGGGCGGGGTGTAATTCCCCACCGGCGGTAAAGCCCGCGAGCGCGGAAACGCGCAGATCTGGTGTAACTCCAGGGCCGACGGTTAAAGTCCGGATGAAAGAAGATGTGCGCTTGACGCATCCTGCTGCCCGAGCCATCGGCGTGGTGGGCTGCGCGTATTCGCTTGCCCTGTCGCGTTCCTATTTCATTAAGGAGCGTTTCACATGCTGGACCACACCGCAATATCCCCTTACATCTTGGTATCCGACGATCTGGAAGGCCGCATCCACGCGGCACTGGAAGCCATGCGCGCCGGCGTCCCGGTCATCCTGCTCGATGATTTCGATCGCGAGAACGAAGCTGACCTGATCGTTGCCGCTGAAAAGATGACCGTGCAGACCATGGCCATGATGATACGTGAATGCAGCGGCATCGTTTGCCTGTGCCTGAGCGCCGACAAGGTGCGCGAACTGGCATTGCCAATGATGGCAGCCAACAACGGCAGCCGTTATGGCACACCGTTCACGGTATCGATCGAAGCACGCGAAGGCGTCACCACCGGCGTCTCTGCGGCCGACCGCGTGACCACCATCCGCGCGGCGACGGCGGCCAACGCCAGGCCATCCGACCTGGTGCACCCCGGCCACGTATTCCCGCTGCGCGCCACGCCTGGCGGCGTGCTGTCCCGCAAGGGCCACACCGAAGGTTCGGTCGATCTGGCGACGATGGCGGGCCTGGATCCATCGGCGGTGCTGTGCGAGTTGATGAACCCCGACGGCACCATGATGCGCGGCGCCGACATTGAACGCTTCGCCGAACAGCACCAGCTGCCTATCCTGACCATCGCCGAAATGATCGCGTGGCGCCAGCAGCAAGGCATCTAACCGGCACGCTTTAGCCTGAATGCCAGGCGTCAGACCCCGCCTGGCCGCGCGGGTTTGACGTAGCGGTACACCAGGTACAAGGCGCCCGCGTATGCCGCTGCGATCAGCGTGAACGCCAGCGGCATGCGCAGCGCCCATTCAGGCGTCACGTGCATCACCGTCCCCATCATCGCCACGCCGACCAGCGCACCGATCTGACGATTGGCGTTCAACGCGGCGGCGGCGCTGTTGGCGTGCGCCTTGCCAGCTACCAGCATCACCGTCGCCGTCATGCCCGGAATCGCAATGCCGATGGCGACATTCATCAGCACCGCCGCCGCCACCAGCAGCCAGTAAGGCGTATCCGGACGCAAGCCAAACAGCATCATCAGCGCCATGCCGAGGCCCACCAGCAGGCCATACATCATCGGCGGCCGCGTGCCGACACGCGCCGTAATGCGGCCGGAGGTCAGATTACCAATCGCGAAGGCCGCCATCATCGGTATAAGTTTGAGGCCCGTTTGCAGCGCATCGGCACCGCCCTGCTGAATAAATAAACTCAGCAGAAACAACTGCCCGAACACCGCAAAATTAATCAGGAAGCCGACGCCATTAGCGGCCGCAAAGGCCGGCGTATCGAACAGCGCCTTCGGCAGCAAGGGATGCGCGCCTGCCCGCTCGCGTCGCACCAGCAGCACGGCGGCAGCCAGCGTGGCCACGCCAGCGCCAAGCACGGCGCCCGACATCCAGCCCAGCGCCGGTCCCTCGATCAGCACAAAACTCAGCGCCGCCAGCGCGATCACCCCCAGCGCATGGCTCAGCATCGACAGGTCGCGCTGATGGCGCGGCGTAGCCGGCGCCAGCACCTGCGTCAAGACGATGCCCATCAAGCCAATCGGCACATTCACCCAGAACACGCTGCGCCAGCCGAATTCGTGGACCAGCAATCCTCCCACCAGCGGTCCAGCCGCCGACGAGCAGCCGACGATGGCCGACCAGGTGCCCAGCATGCGCGCCCGCGTAGCCTGGTCTTCATAGGCATGCGTCAGCAGGCTGAGAGAACTGGGCATGAACAGCGCCGCACCGATGCCTTGCAGGAAGCGCGCCGCGATCAGCGCATGGCCGCTCGGCGCCACGGCGCACAGCACCGAGCCAAGGATGAACACACTCAGCCCGCCCTGGTAGACAGTCTTCGGGCCAAATCTGTCAGCCAGCGCGCCGCCCGCCATCAGCAAGGCGGCAAACGTCAGCGTGTAGCCGTCGACCACCCACACCAGCCCGGTCAGCGGCACCGACAGGCTGGCGGAAATGTCGGTCAACGCCGTGTTGACGGCAGTAACGTCGATCATCGCCATGACGAAGCCGATGGCCAGCGTCATCAGCATCAATAAGGGAGGTACTTGCCGCGCCTGCGCGGCGCTTGTCGTCGAGGTATTCATCCGCTCATGGTAGGCGGCTTGCGTGATGCAGTAAATACGCATAACATCAGCACTCTGATGCAAAAATGCATCCCGCACGGAGCCACCATGGACTGGGACAACGCCCGCATCTTCCTCGCCATCTACCGCAAAGGCACGCTGCGCGCCGCCGCCGCCTTGCTGGACATCGACCAGGCCACCGTCGGCCGCCGCCTCAACGCGCTGGAAAAGTCGCTGGGCGCGCGCCTGTTCCTGCGCACGCCGTCCGGCTACCTGGCCACGCCGGCCGGTGAGCTAGCCGTCACCGCCGCTGAAAAGATGGAACAGGCGGCGCTACAGTTTCAGCGCGAGATGCAAGGCATCGACAACCGGCTGTCCGGCAGCGTGCGCGTCACCACCTCGGATACCATGGCCGCGCATTTCGTCATCGCCGCCATGCAACGCCTGCACGTGATGCATCCGGAAATCCGCATCGTGCTGAGTACCAGCACCAGCATCACCAGCCTGACGCGGCGCGAGGCCGACCTGGCGGTGCGCACTTTGAAGCCCAGCGATCCGGACCTGATTTCGCGCCACCTGACCCGCCGCAGCATGGGCCTGTACGCCACGCCGGCCTACCTGAAGGAGCGCGGCATGCCGGTGCCAGGCAACGGGCTGGCGGGGCATGACATCGTCATCTATCAGGCCAGCGTGGCACCGCGCCACCAGGAAAAAATCTGCCTGGAGCCGGTGCACAACGCGCGCGTGGCGATGGAGGTCAACAGCGGCCTGGCGCTGATCGACGCGGCGCGACTGGGCATGGGCGTGGCAGAGCTGCCCTGCCACATGGCCGATGGCGACACGCGCCTGGTGCGCATCTGGCCGGAACGGGTCGACCATTATGATGTGTGGCTGGCGATGCACGCGGATCTGAGCCGCAGCGCAAGGGTGCGCGCGGCGGCCGACGCCATCATCGACAGCTTCCCGGAAAAGTAGCGGACACCGGTTCCCGCCGCGCCGGTGCTAATATGCCAATATGAGTACGCAAGCATCCTTCCCCAATCTCCTGCAACGGCTGCACCGTGGCGCGGTCGGCTGGCTGCAAAGCTGGTGGCGGCTGACGCAGTTCGCGGTGCTGATGCTGTCCGTGGCGCTGGCGCCGTCCAGCTATGGCCGCGAACGGCGTCCGCTGCTGGCGCGCCATCTGGTGGCCGACACAGCGCCCAGCCTGGCGTGGTATGGCGTGTTGTCCGCGCTGGTCAGCCTGGTCTTGATACGCATCGTGGTGGTGACCTCGCAAAGCTATGGCCTGACGCGCTATGCGCTGGAGATGGTGGTGCGCGTGCTGGTGCTGGAGCTGATCCCGCTGACTGCCGCCGCCTTCGTGGCGCTGCGCACCGCCCTGCCCGCCGGGCTGGAATTCGCTCAGGGCCGCAGCACCGGCCAGCATGTCACCGAGGCGGAACTGCATCGCGAGTTCTTTCCGCGTGTGGCGGCGGGCATTTTCGCGGTATGGCTGCTGGCCGCCGTCAGTTGTGTGCTGACGCTGATCCTCACCTATCTATCGCTATATGGCTTTACGCCGTGGGCCCTGGCCGGCTACACGCGCGTGGTCGGGCAAGTGTTCAACCCGGCCGTGACCATGATCCTGGTGCTGAAGATTGTGTTCTTCAGCTTTGCCGTCGGGCTGATACCGATGGCTTCCTCTTTTTATTTCGGCGAGAGCTACCGCAACAAGGTATCGCATGGTCTGTCCGACATGGTGCGATTGTTTGCCGTGATGCTGCTGATCGAAGTCGCCTCGCTTATGGGGAATTACTACTGATATGACTGAACCAATCAACCAAGCCGCGCCTGTGCGCAATGCTGAATTCAAGGCCGCCCTGCTGCTGGTGCTGATGGTGGTGCTGGTGGCCGGCTCCGGCCTGTATCTGTTATACGCACGCGGCGCCTTCGAGTCGACGCAGACGCTGATACTGCAAGCCGACGACTCGGAAGGCGTGGTGGTCGGCATGGATGTGACGTTCGCCGGCTTCCCCATCGGCCGCGTGCGCCGCATTGAGCTAAGCAGCGAGGGCAAGGCGCGCGTGGTGGTGGATGTGCAGAGCAAGGATGCGCACTGGCTGCGCAGTTCCAGCATCTTCACGCTGGAGCGCGGCCTGGTGGGCGGCGCCAAGCTGCGCGCTTTCAGTGGCATTCCCACCGATCCGCCGCTGGAGGATGGCGCGGCGCGCACGCTGCTGGTGGGCGATCCGGGCGCCGAGATTCCGCGCCTGCTGGCGGCGGCGCGCGACCTGCTGCAAAATCTGAACGACCTGACGGCGGAGAATTCCGCACTGGCCGCCAGCCTGGCGAATGTCGCCGGCGTGACCGGCAAGCTGAATGGCCCGCAAGGCGCGATGGGCCTGATCGCCGGCGATGACAAGAACGCCCAGCAGCTGATGGAACGCGCCAACAAGCTGCTGCTGACGGTGAATGCGCTGGCGGTCAAAGCGGATAGCCTGATCGGCCACGCGGACGAGCAGGTCTTCGGCCAGAAAGGCGTGATGACCGATGCACAGGCGACGGTGCAGCAGCTGAACGGCCTGCTGGCGGACGCGCGCAACTCGCTGAAGAAGATGGATGCGGTATTGGTTGAAGCGCAAGCGGTCGCCTCCAACACCAAGGAAGCCACCGCCGACCTGGGCGCGTTGCGCGGCGAGGTGGAAAGCAGCTTGCGGCGCGTGGAGCAACTGGTGAATGAAATCAACCGCAAGTGGCCGTTCAAGCGCGATACGGAGATCAAGCTGCCATGAAGAAGATTATCGTCATCGCTGGCGTGCTGCTGGCCGGCTGCGGCAACAATCCGCCAGTGCCGGATTGGCAGATGAACGCGCATAACGGCATCGACCGCGCCACCGCCGCTTACATGGAGGGCAACACGCGCATCGAGGCCGCCGAATTCAAGCGCGCCCGCAGCGCGCTGGCCAGCACCGGCAAGGTGGACCTGATGATCCGCGCGGAACTGATCCAATGCGCCGCGCGCGTCGCCTCGCTGGTGTTCGAGGATTGCACCGGCTACGACAATCGGGCCCAGGATGCCAGCCCCGCCGACCGCGCCTACGCCGCCTACCTCGCCGGCCGTCTGCCCGGCGTCGGCCGCTCGGCCGCCGCTTCCACAGCAGCTTCCACCACGACCGCCGCCGGCGCGCCGCTTTCCGCTGCCGACATCGCGCTGCTGCCGGCACAGCACCAGCCGGTGGCTGCGGCGACCAGCGACACGGCGGCGGCCAGCGCGGTGCAGGCCATCGCCGATCCGCTCTCGCGGCTGGTCGCCAGCGGCGTACTGCTACGCGCCGGAAAGGCCACGCCGCAAATCCTGGCAGACGCCGTGGAAACCGCCTCCGCCCAAGGCTGGCGCCGTCCACTGCTTGCCTGGCTGGGCGTACAGGCGATGCGCGCCGAACAAGCCGGCGACACCGCAGAAGCTCAACGCATCAAGCGCCGCATTGATCTGGTCACCGAAAAATGAACATCACCACCACCACCGCCATTCCGCAACAAACCGAGATAAGCCAACACCTGCGCGGCGCCGACTTTCACGACTGCTACACCACCGACCTCGCGCCTACGCCTCTAAGCGCACTGGTACTCTATCTGCGCGTGGCTGCCACCACGCCCGGCTGGGTCAACGCCGCCATGGCGCTGCGCAACCGCATCGTGCAACTGGTGGGCCTGAAAAACCTCGGCCTGCTAAGCGATATCGATCCAGCCAAGCCGGCCAGCGCCTATCAGGTCGGCGACCGCGTCGGCATCTTTACCATCAACTATCTCAGCGAGCAGGAAGTCATCCTCGGCGACTCCGACAAGCACCTCAACGTCAGCCTCTCGGTCTGCAAGCTGCCGGGCAAGGTTGCGATCAGCACCGTGGTGCATACCCGGAATGCGCTGGGCCGCCTGTACATGCTATTTGTCGCCCCGGCGCACCGCCGCATCGTGCCGGCCACGCTGAGGAAAGCCAGCTTCCTGTAAAATCCCCGCTTCACCGCATCAAGGATCGTCATGGCTTACCCTCTCGCCCGCCCGTTGCGCGGGCTGTTCACCGCATTGGCGCTGTCGTGCGCTGTCCTCGCGCAGGCCGCGCCGCAAAAAGTCATCGTCGACATGGACATCGGCGACGACATCGACGATGCTTTCGCCCTCGGCCTGCTGCTGCAAAGCCCTGAGATCGAGATTGTCGGCATCACCACCGCCTGGGGCGACACCGCCCTGCGCGCGCAACTGCTGGAACGCATGCTGCGCGAAACAGGCCACAGCCAGATTCCAGTCGCGCAAGGTATCGCCACCAGCGGTAATCCGCAGCCGTTCACGCAGGCGCGCTATGCCCAGCGCGGCAAGCTGCCGGCAAAAGTCGATGCGGTGGACTTCTTGCTCGACCAGATCAAGCGCCAGCCCGGCCAGATCACGCTGCTGGCGCTCGGCCCGCTGACCAACATCGGCGCCGCCATCCAGCGCGACGCCGCCACCTTCAGCAAGCTGAAACAGGTCGCCATGATGGGCGGCTCGGTGCGCAGCGGCTACCGCAAGTCGCAATACGTGCCATCGCGCCCGGCCGACAAGGAATACAACATCGTCTCCGATATCGCCGGCGCGCAGAAGCTGTTTACCTCCGGCGTGCCGATCGTGATGATGCCGGTCGACTCGACCCAAATCCGCCTCGACGAAGTGGAACGCAACGCCCTGCTCGGCCATGGCTCGCCGGTGACCGATGCGCTGGCCCTGCTTTATCACCAATGGATCAACGCCTACCAGCCATGGTCCAGCAATATGCCGTCGCTGTTCGACGTGGTGCCGGTGGTATGGCTGATCGATCCGGCGGTCTGCCCGACCACGCCGCTGCGCATCGTCGTCGACAACGACGGCTACACCCGCGAGCAGCCGGGCAAGCCGAACGCGCAGGTCTGCCTGGCCTCGGACCAGAAGCGCTTCTTCGACATCATGATGCCGCGATTGCTGAAGGATTAAGCCATGGCCCTTGTCTACTCCACCGAAACCGGCCGCATCTGCCCTGACTGCCGCAAGCCATTGGGCGATTGCGGCTGCAAAACGGCCGCCAAGGCCAAGCCGGCCGGCGACGGCAATGTGCGCGTGTCGCGCGAATCCAAGGGCCGTGGCGGCAAGACCGTGACGCTGGTGCGCGGCTTGCCGCTGGACGCCGACGCACTGGCAACGCTGGGCAAGCAGTTGCGCAGCGCCTGCGGCTCGGGCGGCACCGTCAAGGATGGCGTGCTCGAAATCCAGGGCGACCATTGCGAACGTGTGATGGCAGAACTGGTGAAGCTCGGCCACAAGCCCAAACGCGTCGGCGGTTAATGCTGCTTCGTGCGCTGGACCGACATGTAGATATTGTCGCGCTCCAGCGCTTTCCCTTCGTGCACCGCCGTCAGCCACTGTTCGGTGCTGGCCACCGCCGCAAAGCCGGAATGGAACACCGTGCTGAAGACTCGATGGATCTCTTCCGCGCTGGCCTTGCCGGCCGCGTTTTCATACGATGGCGAACCGCTGGCGTCCGACAGAAACTCCACCGACAAACCCTTGTGCGCAGCCTCGTAGATGGTCGACGCATCGCAGTTATGCGTCATGTAGCCAACGATGGTCAGCGTGTCGATGCCTTTATCTGCGATCCACTGTCCCAGATCCGTGCCGGTGAACACGCTGGCGTAAGTCTTGTTGATGTGATGGCTGGAGGGACGCTGGGCGATTTCATCGTGCAGCTGCCACGTTGGCGAGCCCTTGGCGAAGATCGGCGACTGCTCCGGCGCATCGTGCTGCACCACCACCACCGGAATGTCGGCGGCGCGCGCGGTGTCCATGGCGCGGGTGATATTCGGCAGTGTGACATCCACCGGCGGGTATTCAATCTTCATATTTCCGCTGAAGTATTCGTTTTGCACATCAATGACGATCAGGGCACGGCGCATGGTAATTCTCCTGGTTGGGTTGCGATGAGAGGCATTGTGCGCCGCCGGCAGGCGACATGACAGTGGCCCGAAGGCACACATACGATATAATCGGGCCATGAACGCGACTGCCGCCCAAAACTACCGGATCGCCGTCATCGCCTTCGACGGCATTAAACCCTTTCACCTGTCGGTGCCCGGCATGGTGTTCCGTGACGCAGGTTTCGACCTGAAAATCTGTTCCGCAGACCCTTCGCCGCTGCGCACCACCGGCGGCTTCGACATCTCGGTGCAGCACGGCCTGTCGGCACTGTCCCGTGCCGATATCGTCATCCTGCCGACCTGGCATGACGACTGCCGGGCCGCGCCGCCGGCGCTGCTGGAAGCGCTGCGGCGCGCACACAAGCGCGGCGCCCGCATCGTCGGCCTGTGCCTGGGCGCCTTCCCGCTGGCGGAAGCCGGTCTGCTCGCCGGCCGTCGCGCCACCACGCACTGGGCGTTTGCCGATACGCTGGCCGGGCGCTATCCGGCCGTCGCGGTCGATCGCGAGGTGCTGTACGTCGATGATGATGTGCTGACTTCCGCCGGCGTGGCGGCGGGACTGGATTGCTGCCTGCACCTGCTGCGCCAGTTGCGCGGCGCCGAGGCGGCCAATCACATCGCGCGGCAGCTGGTGGTGGCGCCGCATCGGCAAGGCGGACAGGCGCAGTTCATTGAACGTCCCGTGCCAGTCAGTGGCAGCGATGATCGGTTCGGGCAGGTACTGGAATGGGTCAACCGGCATCTGGCGCATCATCACAGCATCGATGCGCTGGCCGCGCGCGCCGCCATGAGCCGGCGCAATTTCACCCGTCATTTCCGCGATGCGACCGGCACCTCGTTCAAGCAGTGGCTGCTGAACCAGCGCGTGGCGCATGCGCAGCGGCTGCTGGAGAGCAGCGAGATATCGATCGAGATGGTGGCGCAGGAAGCTGGCTTTGGCTCGGCGCTGTCGTTGCGCCAGCATTTTCGCGCATCCTTGCGCACGTCGCCGTCGGCTTATCGCAAACTGTATCGCCCCACCGGAAATCAGCCATGACGCCGTTCCATCAAGCCATGTAGCTTACTCGCCTGTCTCTTCGTTGGCGGCGGCTTCGCGCAGCTTGTCCTTCTTGCTCTTGCGCTTGCCCTTGATGCCACCGTTGACGATATCCGTGACGGCGCTTACCGGCTGCGCCGTTTCGGTCGGCTCAAAACCGGCGATCACTTCACGCGGCACGCGCTGGTTCTGGCGCTTCTCGATCAGGCGGAAATGCTGCTCGGCGTCGGCGCTGACGAAGCTGATCGCCATGCCGCTTTCGCCCGCGCGGCCGGTGCGGCCGATGCGGTGCGTGTAGTCGACGGCGGAACGCGGCAGATCGTAATTCACCACCGCCGGCAGGCGCGCGATGTCGATGCCGCGCGCCGCCACGTCGGTCGCCACCAGCACTTGCAGATAGCCGCTGCGGAAGTCGGTCAGCGTCTGGGTGCGTGCGCCCTGGCTCAATTCGCCATGGAAGGACTCGGCATGAATGCCGTTGCGGCGCAGCTTGTCGGCCACGTGGTCGGACGCGTACCTGGAGGCGACAAACACCATGACGCCACGCCATTTGTGCTGCTGGATCAGGTGCTTGAGCAGCATGGTCCGGCGCGGCACATCAACGCTGATCGCGCGCTGTATGATCGCGGGCTGGTCGGACGACTCGGCCAGCACCTCGATGCGCGTCGGCGTGCGCAGCAGGCTGTCGGCCAGCTTTTGCACCGCCGGCGGGAAGGTCGCCGAGAAGAACAGGTTCTGGCGCTGCGCCGGCAGCAGCGCGAGGATGCGGTTCAGCTCTTCGCTGAAGCCGAGGTCCAGCAGGCGGTCCGCTTCGTCCAGCACCAGCATCGAGGTCTGCTCGATGCGCACCGCGTTGTGGTCGATCAGGTCCAGCAGGCGGCCCGGCGTGGCCACCAGGATGTCGGTGCCGCCGCGCAGCGCCAGCATCTGCGGATTGATCGAAACACCGCCAAACACCACCTGCACCTTGTAGGTGGTCGGCAGCATCGACACCAGCTGGCGCACCGACTCGCCCACCTGCGCCGCCAGCTCGCGCGTCGGTACCAGGATCAGCCCGTGCAGCTGGCGCGGGCCGCCGCGCTTGGCCAGCAGCGTTTGCAGCATCGGCAGCGCGAAGGCGGCGGTTTTCCCGGAACCGGTTTGCGCCGCGCCCAGCACGTCTTCGCCGCGCAGGATGGCGGGAATCGCTTCCCGCTGGATCGCGGTCGGCTGCAGGTAGCCGATCTCGGTGATGGCGTTGAGCAGGGAGGGAGCAAGGCCCAGGGTGGAGAAGGACATATCGGCCTGAATTCTTTAAATGAGGGCGACAGTATAAAGCATGCAGCGAATATACATTATGATGCAGTATAGCCGTTTTGATAAAGATGAATGCCATGATCAATTGGGATGCCCACGCCTGCCTGCCCCAGCACCCGCTGGCCGATTTCACGCCGGTGCGCCGCCTGCACGCGGCTGGCGTCAATTATGTGTCGCTGAATGTGGGCGCCGATATGAATCCGCTGTCGCAGGTGATGTCGGTGATTGCCGGCTACCGCGCTACCATTGCTGCCGATCCGCAGCGCTATGCGCTGGTGTCCAGCGTCGACGACATCATCCAGGCCGCCGCCGATGGCCGCATGGCGATCAGCTTCGATCTGGAAGGCGCGCTGCCGCTGCTGGAGCAGCCGGAGATGGTGGCGCTGTACGCGCAGCTGGGCGTGCGCCAGATCCATTTCGCCTATAACCGCAACAACAGCGTCGCTGGCGGCTGCCACGACGCGCCGCGCGGCCTGACGCCGCTCGGCCAGCGCATGGTGGCGGCGGTCAACGACAACGGCATCCTGATGGACTGCTCGCATACGGGCCGCGTCAGCAGCCTGGAGATCATGGAGGCGTCGTCGCAGCCGGTCATCTTCAGCCACGCCAATCCCTACACGCTGGTGCAGCACGGCCGCAACGTCACCGACGAGCAGATACGCGCCTGCGCGGCCACCGGCGGCGTGGTGTGCGTTTCCGGCCTGTCCTTCTTCCTTGGCAGCGAACAGCCGGATGCGCACGCTGTGGCGCGCCATGCGGCCTATATCGCCGACCTGGTGGGCATACGCCATGTCGGCATCGGCCTGGATATCTGCTTCCAGCAGCCCGGCCTGGACGACACGCCGCCCGGCTTCGATCCATCGCACTGGTGGCCGGCGTCGGCCGGCTACAGCATGGCGCATCCGCCCAGCTTCACGCCGCCGGAAGTCTGGCGCGACCTGCCGGCAGCGTTGCGCCGCGCCGGCATGAGCGACAGCGAGGCGGAGCTGGTCCTGGGCCGCAACATGATGCGCGTGGCGCAGCAGGTCTGGGGCACGCCGGCGGCGCTGGCGCAAGCCGCCTGATTAAGCGCGAACGCGGCGGACGCGCAGCGGCAGCCATTGGACAATGCCCCACGCCAGCTCCGGCACGATGAAGAGCCAAAGCAGCGGTGCACCGGTGGCGTGCAACGTCCAGATCATCCAGCTGCTGAACAGCAAACGCGCGATGCCGTCGTAGCGGCCATACAGCGGCTGCGGGTCTCGGATGCGCAGCACCGACCATACCAGCACCACGCTGCCCAGCAGGCAGGCAAACAACATGTGAAACGGCGTGAACGCCGGCAGCGCTGCGCCGCCCAGCGCCTGGTTGGTGGCGTCCAGCTGCGCGCGGACGATGGCAAAGCTCCACGGCGTGGCAAACGGCGCGGTCAGCAGCAGGTCGTAGATGGCGCTGGCGCGGACGATGTGGCGATATGTGGCGATGTTCAGCATGGGCTCTCCCGTTCAATGATGTCGCCATGCTAAAGGCTGGAGTACACTCCAGGGTCAAGCACTAACTGGAGATCCAGGCATGCAAATCGGTGAAATTGCCGCCGCCACCGGCATCAGCCGCGACACCCTGCGCTTTTACGAGAAGCGCGGCCTGCTGCGCGCGCGCCGGAGCGCCAATGGCTATCGCGACTATCCGCCAGAAGCGGTGAATTGGCTGCGCTACATCCGGCTGGCGCAAACGCTGGGCTTCACGCTGAGCGAGATCGAGGCCGACCTGCCGCTGCTGGCCGAGCCGGACGATGCCGCGCCGCAGTTGCGCGCAGCCTTGCAGCGCAAGCTGGACGATATCGACCAGCGCATCCACGGCCTGCAACAACTTCGAAGCGAACTGGCGCGCCGCCTTGGAGACGATATGCATGCCTGCCCGCTACAGGGCGCCGTTACTTGAGGCAGTTCTCGCGCGGCGGTTGCTCGGCTCTCAGCTCGAACCGCTGGCCGCCGATATCCAGTTCCTTGAAACGTGGTGTGGCCAGCGTGAATTCGCCCTTGCGCAGCTTTTCAATCAGCGGCTTGCAGGCAGCGTCGCGGTAGCTCAGCGTGGCAACCGTGGTCCACTTGCCATCGCTCTCTTCGGCATACAGCCGGGCGCCAAAGGCGTGCTGCTTTTCCAGCAGCAGCACATCCGGCTTGCCGTCGCCGTCGGCGTCGAACACAAAGGCGTCGCATTTGCCTTCTCTGGTGCTCAGGCACGAAGGCTTCTGATTGTCCGGTGTATCTTGCCAGTTCTGTGCCAGGAAGCCGGCCGGTACCTGGGCATTGGCCGGCCACACGGTCAGATTGTCGGCCACCGACACCGGCGCAGTCGAATGCACCGGCGTCTTCCAGCGGTCCTTGTCATCCTGCGCCAGCATCGCCTTGGCGCCTGCCTGCAGTACCGCCGCATCCGGCCCGGTGGCGCGCGCCAGCTGCTGCAAGGCGGCCTTGCCATAGCGTCCGCCCTGGTAGCGCAGATAGTGGAAGTCGACATCGGCGGCTGCCAGCTTGCCTTGGGCCAGCCGCGCCATCTGGCTGTGCACGCCGATGCGCGCCGGGTCGGCCAGCGGCGAGAACAGCGCCAGCAGCACTGCCAGCACCAGCAAGGCGGTGTAGATGTTCACCGTGGTCAGCGGCTGCAGCCAGGTGTCGTATTCGTAGGCGGCCCACAGGTAGCCGATGGCGTAGGAGGTGGTCACCAGCAGGTAGGCGGCGGCCATCACCCGGTCTGCGGTCCAGCCGTACTGCGCCACCCGCAGCCCCAGCGCATAGATGCCGACCATGATCACCGGCAGGATCAGGATGGCGGCGGTGCGCGCACCGACACGCAGCGGCAGCGCGACGATCGCCGCGCCATTCTGGAAGGCGGCGTTGATCAGCACCAGCAGCACCGTCGCTGTCGCCAGCAGCACGGCGGTGGCGTGCCGTGTCTCCCACAGCGCGGTCAGGCCGGTGAACGGCAACGTGCACAGGAAGCCGGTCACCAGCACCACCGCCACCGGCAAGATCCACGACAGCAGCACCAGCAGCAAGGTGCGGATGCCGCGCACGATGGCCGGCCGCACGTCCGTCACGTGCATGGCGCACGAGAAGGCGGTGCACACCACCGGCACGTTGAACCACGATTGCTGCAGCAGCTCGCGCAGGAAACCCAGCTTGACCAGCATGAACAGCTCGGCGCCCATCCACAGCACCAGGAACAGCGCGCCAACGAAGAACACGGAAAACAACAGTTGTATAGCCAGCTTCCAGGCGGTCTCGAAATAGCCGTTGTAGCTGGCGATGCGCCGGCCCTCGTGCGCGCCGGCCATCACCATCGCGTGGGCGATAAAGAAGAAGGCAGCGGCGTAGCTCAGCAGCGGCACCGACGGCGACCACACGGATCTGTACTGCCAGCGCGGCAGCAGCAGGTGCGAGTGCAGCCCGCGCCAGACATCGTGCTGGGCGAACAGCAGCAGCACCACGGCCGCCGCCAGCAGCCAGTAGCCGACCGCGCGCAGCGTCAGGTGGCCCAGGCTGGACACCAGCAACACCGGCCATATCAGCAGCACCGTCATCAGCGGCACCATCACATAGGCCGACGTCGCCGGCCAGGCGGCGTCACGCGCGGCCGCATACAGCCAATACAGCAGCAATCCCTGCGCCAGCCCTGTCGCCAGCCGCGCCGCCATTACCTTGCGGCTGACTTGCGCTTCCAGCACGATCTCATTTTCCGCCATATCCTGCACCTGTGGTTGTGTACCCGTATATTTTAACAATTTAGCATGGATGACCGGGCACACGCCGAGGCGCTATAATCAAGGACTATGAACCCACTTCTCGACAAGCTTCATCCCTACCCGTTTGAAAAACTGCGTCTGCTGTTTGAGCAGGTAACGCCCAACCCGCAGTTCAAGGCCATCAGCCTGGGCATGGGTGAACCCAAGCATCCTACGCCGAAGTTCATTCAGCAGGCGCTGATCGACAACCTCGGCGGCTTGGCCGTGTACCCGACCACCATCGGCACGCCCGAGCTGCGCACCGCCATCGCCAGCTGGCTGGAGCGCCGCTACAATCTGCCCAAGCTGAACGCCGCCACGCAAGTGCTGCCGGTGAATGGCTCGCGCGAGGCGCTGTTTGCACTGGCCCAGGCGGTGATCGACAAGGACGCCGGATCGATCGTGGTCAGCCCGAATCCGTTCTACCAGATTTATGAAGGCGCGGCCTATCTGGCCGGCGCCGAACCGTACTTCGTCAACTCCGACCCGGCGCGCAACTTCGGCTGCGACTACGACAGCATTCCGGTCGAGGTGTGGCAGCGGGTGGCGCTGCTGTTCGTCTGCTCGCCAGGCAACCCGACCGGCGCCGTGCTGTCGCTGACCGACTGGGAACACCTGTTCGCGCTGTCGGAACGCTACAACTTCGTCATCGCCGCCGACGAGTGCTACTCCGAAATCTATCACGGCGAGCAGCCGCCACTGGGCGCGATGGAAGCCGCCCACCAGCTTGGCCTGGCCACCATCGACAAGCCGTATGCACGCCTGGTGGTGTTCAGCAGCCTGTCGAAGCGCTCCAACGTGCCAGGCATGCGTTCGGGCTTTGTCGCCGGCGACGCCGAGGTGCTGAAAAAATTCCTGTTGTACCGCACCTATCACGGCGGCGCCATGAGCACCACCGTGCAGGCTGCGTCGATCGCGGCCTGGAACGACGAAACCCATGTCGAAGAAAACCGCGAACAATACCGCGCCAAGTTCAACGCCATCACGCCCTTGCTGAAGGAAGTGCTGGACGTCGAACTGCCGGATGCCAGCTTCTACCTGTGGGCGGACGTCAGCCGCACCGGCCTGTCGGACACTGAATTCGCCCAGCGCCTGTACGCCGAATATAATGTCACCGTACTGCCGGGCAGCTACCTGGCGCGCGAGGCGCATGGCATCAATCCGGGCAATAACCGCATCCGCATGGCGCTGGTCGCCGAAACGGCGGAAGGCCTGGAAGCGGCCCAGCGCATCGTCAAATTCTGCAAGTCCCTTTAATATTATTGAGTCCATCATGAGCCAACAACTCCAGAACATCATCGAAACCGCCTGGGAAGACCGCGCGAACATCAACCCGGCCAACGGCGCCGCCGAACTGCGCGACGCCGTCAACCACGTGCTGGCCGGCCTGGACGCAGGCACCATCCGCGTGGCCGACAAGGCCACCGGCAGCTGGGTAGTCAACCAGTGGGTCAAGAAGGCCGTGCTGCTGTCGTTCCGCCTGGAGAACAATGTGGTGCTGCCATCAGACGGCACCATGCAGTTCTACGACAAGGTGCCAACCAAGTTCGCGAACTACACCGCCGACGATTTTGCCAAGGGCGGTTTCCGCGTGGTGCCGCCAGCGGTGGCGCGCCGTGGTTCCTTCATTGCCAAGAACGTGGTGCTGATGCCTTCCTACGTCAACATCGGCGCCTACGTCGATGAAGGCGCGATGGTCGACACCTGGGCCACCGTCGGTTCGTGCGCGCAGATTGGCAAGAACGTCCACCTGTCGGGCGGCGTTGGCATCGGCGGCGTGCTGGAACCAATGCAGGCCAATCCGACCATCATCGAAGACAACTGCTTCATCGGCGCCCGTTCGGAAATCGTTGAAGGCGTGATCGTTGAAGAGAACTCGGTGATCTCGATGGGTGTGTACATCGGCCAGTCGACCAAGATCTACGACCGCGCCACCGGCGAAGTGACCTATGGTCGCGTGCCTTCGGGTTCGGTGGTGGTATCGGGTTCGCTGCCTTCGGAAGACGGCAAGTACTCGCTGTACTGCGCGGTGATCGTCAAGCGCGTGGACGCGCAGACCCGTTCGAAAACCAGCATCAACGAACTGCTGCGCGGCGTTTAAGCTGCTGCTTTAAAAACCGGAGAGTCACACCATGGCCATGGATCGCCTGTTCCAGCTAATGAAGGAGAAGAACGCATCAGATATGTTCTTCGCGGTGAATTCTCCGGTGCACATCAAGATCAACGGGAACCTGATCCCGATCAACCAGCAAAAGCTGGAGCCGGACAATATCCAGGCGCTGCTGGCGGAAATCGCCACGCCGGCGCAGATGGACGAACTGGACACCACCAATGAATTGAACATGGGCGTGTCGGTGCCCAACCTGGGGCGCTTCCGCCTGTCGGCGTTCCGGCAGCGCGGCACCATCTCGGCCGTGTTCCGCTTTGTGCCGGCGACGATACCGGTGCTGGCGGATTTGCAGCTGCCGCCGGTGCTGTCGGAACTGATCATGGAAAAGCGCGGCCTGCTGCTGCTGGTCGGCTCTACCGGCTCCGGCAAGTCGACCACCATCGCCTCGATGCTGGATCACCGCAATGAACTGCGCTCGGGCCATATCCTGACGCTGGAAGATCCGATCGAGTATCTGTTCCAGAATAAGAAATCCATCGTCAACCAGCGCGAGATCGGCAGCGACGCCAAGGACTTCTATACCGCGCTGCGCAACTCCATGCGCCAGGCGCCGGACTGCATCCTGATCGGCGAGATCCGCGACAAGGAAACCATGGCGGCGGCGCTGGCCTATGCGCAGTCGGGCCACCTGGTGCTGGCGACGCTGCACGCCAATAACAGCTACAACGCTTTGAACCGCATCATCAGCTTTTATCCGATCGAGAACCGCCCCGCCCTGTTGCAGGATTTATCGAGCACCGTCAAGGCGATCGTCTCGCAGCGGCTGGTACGCACGGCGAATGGCGGCACGCGCTCGGCGGCGGTGGAAGTCATGGTCAACACGCGCTACATCTCGGATCTGATCGAGAAAGGCGAAATCGGCCAGATCAAGGAAGCGATGGAGAAAAGCATGTCGCCCGGCTCGCAATCGTTCGAGCAGGCCTTGCTGAAGCTGGTGCAGGATGGTCAGGTGACGCAGGACGAAGCGCTCGCCAACGCCGATTCCGCCACCAATCTGCTGTGGCTCCTCAATAATGGCCCGGACAGCAAAGCCCAGGCCGCGCCGGAAGCCAAACCACCCAGTAGCGAAGCTTCGTTCACCGAGTTCACCCTCAAC
>Ga0308157_10002898_pt1 | contig 26584 bp, 25 predicted proteins | sample PhyBR1_FD_201035 | JGI IMG/M metagenome (GOLD analysis project Ga0308157, IMG submission 201035) | Phyllosphere microbial communities from UC Gill Tract Community Farm, Albany, California, United States - DLSLB.R1 | ecosystem: Host-associated > Plants > Phyllosphere > Unclassified | place: USA...
GCGGAGATCTGACGTTCCTCCATCGCCTCCAGCAGCGCTGCCTGCGTCTTGGGCGGAGTGCGGTTGATCTCATCGGCCAGCAGGACGTTGGTGAAGACGGGGCCCTGTCGGAACTCGAACTCGCCGGTGCGCGCGTCGTACACGAGCGAGCCGGTCACATCTCCCGGCATCAGGTCGGGCGTGAACTGCACGCGCTTCGTGTCGAGACCGAGCGCGCGTGCGAACGAGCGCACGACGAGCGTCTTCGCGACGCCCGGCACACCTTCCAGCAGCACATGCCCGCGGGAGAGCAGACAGACCAGCAGTCCCGTCACGGTGCCGGCCTGGCCGATGACGGCCTTGTCGACCTCGGCGCGCACACGATGCATCGCCGCACGCAGCTGCGCCTCATCGGGCGTGGCCGCGGAAGAAGCGGGGGAGGTGTCGGTCACGGTGTGTTCCTTTCCACGTGCACAGCGGTATCGACCGCTGCTTCGAGTTCGGCGAGCCGCCGTGCGGTGTCGATCAGTTCGGCGTCGTTCGCAGGCAGTGGACCCGCGAGCAGATGATGCAGGGAGCCGCGCGGAACGCGGAGCCGGTCGCTGGCTGCGTCGGCGATCTCGCTCGGCGACGAACGCGCTGTCAGGCCCAGACGTGATGCGAGGCGGCGCAGCGATCCGTCGCGCAGCGCCTGCGCGGCGTGAGCGGCGTCGGCGGCCTTCGCGGTGAGTCGCGCGCGCCCGTGCATGGTCTCGGATGCTCTCACCGTCACGGGCAGCGTCTCCGCGACAAGGGGGCCGAAACGCTGCCCGCGGGAGATGCCGGCGACGATTCCGGCGAGCAGCAGAAGAAGGATGGCCGGAGTCACCCACTGAGGGGTCAGCGTCGCGAGGGTCTCGGGACTCTGCGCCTCGATGTCGCTGTCGCCGAACGAGGGGACATACCAGACGACGTGGTCGCCCTGACCGAGCAGGGCGAGTCCGAGTGCGGCGTTCCCGTCCTCGGTGAGGTGCTCGTTGCTGAACAACGTGCTGCCTTCGATGAGCGCGACGCGGCCGTCTCCGCTGTCGTCCACGAGCAGAGCCGCAGCGTCGTCTTCGATGTAGCATCCGGTGACGCCGGCGGCGGGGATGAAGAACCGGTCGGGGTGCACTGCTCCAACGTTCGCGAGCTCCGGCAGCCCGCACTCCGCGGTCAGCGCGGCATCGGACGCGGGCGGGGCGTTGTCACCCAGATCGAGGATGCGCAGGAGCCTGCTCGCACTGGTCAGGATGACCGTGCGCTCCGCCGGGCCGACGAGATCTTCGACGGCCTGATCGGACAACGCGAAAGGATCGGCCATCACGAGCGTGCTCTCGTCGCCGAGCGCGGACGCGGCTTCGGCCCGCGTACGTGCGACTGTGATGTCGACGCCTTGATCGCGGAGGAGCTCGGCGAGGGCCAGGGCGCCCGATTCATCGGCGCTCTCGGGGTCGAGCGCACCGCGCGAATCGGGGGTGCGGGTGGTGATGCTGCCCACGAAGAGGGCGAAAACGATCACGAGCACGGCGATGAGCACCCATGCCAGCGCGGAGCGCAGGCGCCCCTTCTCGCGCACGGCCGTGCTCGGGGCGACGCCGACTGCGGCTTCAGGCTCGAGTGTCGTCGTCATACGGATGCCGCCTCGAGAACGGCCGGATGAAGCGATGCCAGGCGGTCGTCGATCTCGGCGAGCGCGCGGTAGCTCTGTTCGGTCGCCGGGCGGCGCAGATAGCGCACGTCGTCGAAAGCGCCGGCGGCCGCGGTCAGCGCCTCATGCTGCGCGCTGAAGGCCGCAGCCGCTTCGCGCGCGATCGCCTGCGCGGTCGCACCGGGAGCCGGGTCGATGATGTCGCGTTCGAGCAGCGACCGCGCCAGCGCACGGAAGCGCAGCACGGTGGCGGTGTCCCAGTCGCCGTCGCGTGCGCTTCGTGCGGCATCCGCCCTGAGCTGCGCAGCGGTGCGTCGATCGCGCGCGCCGAGCAGGTCGCTCTCGCGCTGCCTGACCCGTCGCGACACGCGTGGTCGTCCCCAGAGGATCAGCACGGTGATGAGGGCCGCCACGATGACCACGGTCACGATGATCAGTGCCACATTCCCGACCTGCTCGCCGGTGTCCTGAGAGAACAGGCTGCCGATGAACTCGGCGACGTCCTCGGCGAGGTAGTCGAACCACGTCGGCTTGGCGTCGGCGTAACGCGGATCCTGGAGCTCCTGCTCCGCCCACCGCTGCGCCTCGTCGCCGTCGGGGGCGTAAGGATCGATGTCCAGCCGGATCATGCACTTCCAGTTCCGGGAGGTGCCCAGGGGCTCTCACTCTCCGGAGGGATCGGCTGAGCGTCCGGCGGGGGACTCTGCGGAGACCGGGGCGCAGGCGGCGGCGGTTGGGTGCCGTACGGAGGTTGCTGCGGAGGGTAGGGCTGCGAAGCCGGCTGCTGCGGATACGCCTGGGTCGGATACGGCTGCTGCACGGGGTACGACGGTTGCGGCTGCGCTGGGTACTGCTGCGGAGGGTACTGACCCCACCCGACCGGCGCCGGCTGGTACGACGGGACCGGCTTGGGAGGCGGTGCGCTCGACACGGCACGCGCCGGGTCGACGGCGAACGGGTCTCCGAGCTCGTCCTCACCGGCTCCGAGGTCTCGGCGCTCCAGATAGCTGATGAGACTGTGATCGAGCCCCTCGTAGCGCATCCGGCAGTCGAGATAGATGAAGACGCCGGCGGCGCACTGCACGACCACGGTGACGGCTTGCAGGACGTAGATCAGCAGTTGAGGAGCGAGCGCCGTGATCAGGTAGAGGGCGATCCCTGATGTGTCGTTGGGACCGGTCGGCGCGATCACGGTGCCGAACAGCGACCCCAGCAGCGACAGCGGCATGCTCACCACGCTCACCGCGGTGCCCATGATCAGGTTCACGAGGAATATGACCCCGAACGCCGTCCAGAACCTGCCGCGCGTCAGACGCCAGGAGCGCACGATCGCCGCGCGGATGCCGGCGCGTTCGAGCACGAGGATCGACGGTACGAGCAGCAGCTTGGTACTCAGCCACACCCACAGCGGGATCATGCCGAGCACAAGCAGGATGCCGATCACCACCGTGAGGCCGACACCCTCGGCGGATCCGCCGACCCCCGCCATGACGCCGAGGGCGATGATGCCGCCGATCACGGCGAGCAGCACGAGCGCGGCCAGCGCCTGCATCACGCTCCAGCCGACGAGGGGCCAGAACGCCGGGCGCATCAATCGCCAGAGCCTGCCGAGCGCCGGCTTCTCGCCCAGAGCGGCGTGGCCGACGTCTGCGGCGACGACGCCCTGCATGATGGCGGTGAACGCGAGACTCACGAAGCCCATCGCGAGCACGACCAGCGCATTGATCGCGACAGCGCCCCACATCACAGGCAGGAAATCGGGCGAACTGGGGGAGAGGGACTCCAGCCGCAGGAAGGTGGCGACCAGGACGGCGCCGACGACCAGCGCCGTGATGACCGCCACGACGAGCTGGAACACGATCGCGAACCCGAACAGCACCTTCGGGTTGTGCCGGAGCGTGGCGAAGGGCTTGCCGAGCAGCACGCCGAAGGTGAGCGGATGCAGGGGGATGAGCCCGCGCTTGAGGGCGGGCGTCCAATTCTGCGCGTACGTCTGACCCTGTGCGCTCACAGCGCTCCCTCCTACGGTGCGAAACCATCGTGTCACACCTCGGGCTCCTGTCGAAGTGGCCACGGGGGCGCTACCGTGATCGAAACGTTGTCATGAAGTACGCTGGGAAGTGCTGCGCTCCACCGCGACCCGCAGGCGCCGCGCACATGCTGAGAAAGATGAGGCTGGGATCAGATGACCTCACGGATCCTCGTGGTCGACGATGACACCGCACTCGCCGAGATGATCGGAATCGTGCTGCGCACCGAAGGCTTCGAGCCGGTGTTCTGCGCTGACGGCGCGAAGGCGGTGGAGGAGTGGCGCACGCAGCGTCCGGACCTCGTGCTGCTCGACCTCATGCTGCCGGGAATGGACGGGATCGAGATCTGCACGCAGATCCGTGCCGAATCCGGCATCCCCATCATCATGCTGACCGCGCGCAGCGACACGGCAGACGTCGTTCGCGGCCTCGAGGTCGGCGCCGACGACTACATGGTCAAGCCCTTCAACCCGAAGGAGCTCGTCGCCCGAATCCGCACGCGCCTGCGGCCGGTGACCTCGACGACGAGTGAAGTGCTGCGCATCGGCGATCTCGTCGTCGACGTCGACGCGCACGAGGTGCGCCGCGGAACGACCCCGATCCCGCTCACGCCGCTCGAGTTCCAGCTGCTGGTCGCCCTCGCATCGAAGCCTCAGCAGGTCTTCTCGCGGGAGATGCTGCTCGAACAGGTCTGGGGCTACCACTACAAGGCCGACACGCGGCTGGTGAACGTGCACGTGCAGCGGCTCAGGGCGAAGGTCGAACTCGACCCCGATCTGCCGAAGATCGTGATGACGGTCCGGGGCGTCGGCTACCGGGCCGGGAGCGTCGGCTAGGGGACTGCGTTGGCCGCGACGAGCGCGACGCCCACGACCGTCGCGCTGTGGCGCGACTGGCGGGGATGGCCGGAGACGATCGGCACCCTGTGGCGTCGTTCGCTGCGCTTCCGCATCATCTCCATCACCCTCCTGCTGACCTCCTTCTCGATCTTCGTGACGAGCCTGATCATGGCGCTGGTCATTCAGAACAACCTCTTCGAATCCCGTCGGGACGAGGTCCTCAGCGATGCCCGAAGTGCGGTGGGCGCCGCGCAGCGGACGCTGGATTCCGCAGAGGTCGCGGATGATCCTTCCGCACTGCGCGCACTGTGGCAGGACGTGCAGGAGTCCATTCCGCGGGTGTCCTCGTCGTCGCTGATCGCCGTCTACGCGATCGACGTGCCGCCGGTCGGCACCGGCGTGCGGGGCTTCACGATCGGAGGCCTGAGCGCTGACCTGCTGAGTTCCGGTCTGCGTGAACGCGTCGTGTCGTTGCCGGACCGCCAGGCATGGCAGTCGGTCGCTCTCCCCATGGCCGACGGATCGACGGCCCCGGGCATCATCGTCGGACAGCAGCTGATCGTGCCGGAGGCCGGCGCGTTCGAGGTGTACATCGCCTATGACCTCGCCGACTCGCAGCAGACGCTGCAGTTCGTGCAGAGCACACTGTGGGCGGCCGGTCTCATCCTCATCGCCATCATCGCCGGCATCTCGTGGGTCGTGCTGCGCACCGTGTCCAAGCCCATCATCGAGGCGGCCGAGACCAGCGAGAGGCTGGCCTCGGGCGATCTGGAGGTGCGACTGCCGGTGCACGGCGAAGACGAACTGGCGACCTTGGCCCGTTCGTTCAACGCGATGGCCGACAGCATCGAGTCGCAGATCAAAGAACTCGGCGAGCTGTCCCTCGTGCAGCAGCGCTTCGTCTCCGACGTGTCGCACGAGCTGCGCACGCCGCTCACGACGATCAGGCTCGCCGCCGACATGCTCAACGACCAGCGCGATCAGTTCGATCCGACCACGAATCGCACGGCCGAACTGCTGCACACGCAGGTGCAGCGCTTCGAGACGCTTCTCGCCGATCTCCTGGAGATCAGCCGCTACGACGCAGGGTCCGTGCAGCTGGAGCTCGAGGCGACGAGCCTCGCCACCCTCGCGGAGGATGTGATCGAGCAGATGGAACCGCTCGCCGAAGGCCGCGGCTCCGAGCTGCGTCTGGTCGCTCCCGGTGGTTACACGCCCGTCGACATGGACCCGCGTCGTGTGCGCAGGGTGCTGCGCAATCTCGTCGGCAACGCGATCGAGCATGGCGAGGGCCGACCGATCGTCGTCACGGTGGACAGCAATCAGCACGCCGTCGCCGTGGGCGTGCGCGACTTCGGCCTCGGTATGGATCCGGATGACGCTCAGCGCGTGTTCGACAGGTTCTGGCGTGCCGACCCCTCTCGCCAGCGCACCATCGGCGGAACCGGGCTCGGGCTCTCGATCGCCCTTGGCGACGCACGCCTGCACGGCGGCACGCTCGCCGTGTGGTCCGAACTCGCCGTCGGGACCAACTTCGTTCTCACACTGCCGCGTCAGTCGGGTGACATCGGCGGGCCCTCGCCGGTCTCGCTCGAACCGGAGGAGGCACTGCCCGAAGTCAGCCCTGCGACGGAGCCGATTCAGCTCACCGAGCTGCGCGAACTCTATTTCACGGATTCCATCCCGACCGGAGAGGAGGACCGCCCATGACCCGCGGACGTCGAGGTCTCGTCGTCGGTGCGCTCGCCGTGGTCGCCGTGCTGCTCTCGGCCTGCGCCGCGTTGCCGACGTCGGGCGAAGTGAAGTCCGGCCTCATCCTGGACGAGGTCGATCTGCCGCCGGACATCAGCCAGATCGCAGCGGGACCGTTGGAGGGGGCGAGTCCGGCGGAGATCGTCGAGGGTTTCCTCGATGCCGCGCTCACCCCTGCGGAAGGATGGAAGACCGCCCGCGAGTTCCTGAGCCCGGATCTCGCGGAGACGTGGCGTCCCGGCGCGGGGGTCACGATCGACTCGGGCGCCGCCGCGAGGGAGTTCACGGCGGACGTCTCCGGCGCCGGCGACCCGGCGCAGGAGGGCGATGTCCGCGTCCTGCTCGACCAGACCGCCAGCGTCAATGAGTTCGGCGCCTATTCGGAGTTGTCGGGAGACACCTCCGTCGTATCGTTCGAGGTCGCCAAGAATGAGGACGGGGAATGGCGGATCACGGTCGCGGCAGATGGCATCATCCTCGACGCCGAGGCGTTCCCGCAGGTGTTCCGCAGTTACGCGCTGCACTACTACGACCAGAGCTGGACGCATCTGGTTCCCGACACCCGGTGGTATCCGCGGCGTGGGCAGATCGCGACGACGCTGACCCAGGCGCTGCTGTCGGGCGTGCCGAGTCCGTGGCTCGCCCCTGCCGTGCGCAGCGCCTTCCCCAGCGACGTGTCGCTCGCTCGAGACTCGGTCCCCGTCGACACGGACAAGGTGGCCACGGTCGAGCTGACGGCGAGCGCTCTCGCTCTGGATGCCACCGCGCTGGCCCGCATGCGCACGCAACTGGAGCAGACCCTGCGTCCCGCCGGTGTGACCGAGGTTCGGCTGATGGTCAACGGGCGCGACCTGAACGCCGGTCGCGCGACGATCGAGTCCCCGCGAACGGAGACGGGGACGGTCGTGCTCACCGAGTCGGAATTCGGTCTCAACCTCGGCGATGAGATCTCGCCGTACCCCGGAATCTCGGAGGATCTGGTCGAGCTCGCCGGCTCCGTGGTGTCGGTCGACGTCTCGAGTGACGACACGCGCGCGGCGGTCAAGCTGGACGACGGCGGGGTCTACACGGTCGCGAACGGGCGCGTCGACCAGCTCGATGCCAGGGCGGGACTCGTCGAACCGTCGATGGATCTCTACGGCTACACGTGGTCGGTACCGGCGGCGAGTCCGAAGGCCCTCACCGCCTGGCGATCCGATGTGACGCCGGTCGAGATCGGGAACGCCTTCCCCGATGCCGCGTCGATCTCGCACCTGCGCGTGGGACCCGATGGTGTCCGCGTCGCCGCTGTCGCCTCGATCGGCGGGCAGCAGTGGCTCGTCGTGGCGGCGATCGTCAGGGACGACGATCAGATGCCGGTCGAGTTGGGCCCCGTGCACACGGTGGCCCAACTGGATGGCACGGCGCTCGGATTGAGCTGGGTCGCGGAGGACGATCTCAGCGTTCTCGTGGACTCGGGCGGAAGCCGGGTCGTGCTGACGCAGGACGTCGGCGGCACGGGGGCGTTCTCCGCGGCGCCGGGGGCGTCGGTCTCGATATCCGGTGGCAGCGCGGCGTCCGCGGTGCGCATACTCGACTCAGAGGGCGTGCTCTTCGCGCAGCGCGGCACGACGTGGCAGATGGGGCTCTCCGGGGTGCTGGTGCTCGGCACGCATGCGGGGCAGTAGTACTGCACGAGACCGTGCCTGAATCGGTTCTCCACGGATCGTGATCCAGGGGCGTCACGGCGGCGAGGACCGGGTGCAGGCTCGGGAGCATGCCTGGCTCACAACAGCGGAACGCGCTCGTCGACGAACTCGCCGCCTTCGTGATGTCAGGATGCTGTGCGGGATGCGACGTCCTCGGAACACTGCTGTGCGATGAATGCGAACGAGCTCTGCTCGCGACTCCGACGCGTCGGGCGACGCCGGGCGGGCTCGGCGTGGTGGCGGCACTCGTCTACGCAGGGGTCGCGGCACGATGCATCCGCCGCCTCAAGGAGGACGGCGAGACGGTGCTGGCCAGGCCGCTAGGCTCGGCACTCTCGGTGGCCGTGGACCAGGCGCGGGGGAGCATGCCGAACCTGTCCTTCGTGCCGGTGCCGACGGGGAGGGCAGCATTCCGACGCCGAGGCTATCGCGTGCCGGAACTGCTGATCCGTCGTGCCGGGCTTCCGGTGTCGAGAGTCTTGAAGAACGTGCGGGTCACGGCCGATCAGCGCGGGCTCGGGATCGCCGAGCGCGAAAGGAACGTGGTGGGGAGCATGCGCGCGCGACACGCCCGGGATGCGGGCGACGTGCTGCTGATCGACGACGTCGTGACAACCGGAGCCACTCTCGACGAAGCGGCCCGCGCCCTCACACGCGCGGGATTCCGGGTGCATGGCGCCGTGGCTCTCGCCGCCACACCTCGACATAGCCGATTCCCGGGAAACGCATCGTGAATGAACCGTGACATCCATCGGAACGGAGACTACGGTAGGGGGTCACAAGGCGACCACGGTCCGCCCTTGGCCGGGAGGACCGGGACAAGGAGACAGCAATGGAAACAAGCATCGTTGGCGTCGGAGTGGGAATCACCGATCGCTTCCGAACCGTTGTCGAGGAGAAGATCGCCCGCGTGCAGCCGCTCGCCGCCAAGGCGCAGCGCCTGGACGTGAAAGTCACGCATCGCGCCTATCGTGGCGGGCGTGTTCCGGACGAGACCGTGGAACTCACGCTCGTCGGGAAGGGCCCCGTGGTGCGAGCGGAGGCCGTCGACGGCGACAAGTTCGTGGCTCTGGATCTCGCCATCGACAAGATGTCGCAGCAGCTGCGCCGTGCGAAGGAGAAGCGCGTCGATGGGCGTCAGCACCCTCGCGGAGCGCATTTCGAGAAGGGCAGTGGCTCGCTGGAGGGGATCGATGTCGAACCCGCATCCGCGGACATCCTGCACGCTGTCGCGACCGGAACGGTGCCCGTGCAGAACGAAGAGGAAGAGGCGTACTCTCCCGTCGTCATCCGCACGAAGAACTTCGATGCGGAGTGGATGACGGTCGAGGAGGCCGTGGACCGGATGGAACTCGTCGGGCACGACTTCTTCCTGTTCGTCGACGTGCGCACCGATCACCCGAGTGTGGTCTACCGGCGCAAGGGCTGGGACTACGGTGTCATCTCGCTCACGGCGCAGGCCCCTCCCGCAGAGGCGCTCGCGTCCTGAGCCAGAGGTCTTGCGGCATGAGAAGGGGCCCGGTATCCGCGGATACCGGGCCCCTTCTCTCGTCGCTCAGTCGAAGATGCCGTCGAGGATGCTCCCGATGACGAGGCCGCCCATGATGCCGCCCATCACGTCGCCGCCGCCACCTCGGCGTCCGCCGCCCCAGCCGCCGCCCCAGTCCTGCTGTTGCTGCTGCGGCCGCGCCGAATCTATGTCGCGCTGCGCGAGCTGCAGCGCTTCGGCGGCGAGCTGCGCGACGCGACGGGCGCCGGCCAGTGCCTGTTCGCGCGTGTCCTCCGCGGCCATGAGCTCGGGGATGTCGATGCGCAGTCGCTCGGCCTCGGCGAAGCGCGTGCGCGCGTCGGCGCCGATCCACCCGCGGTGCCCTGAGATCAGTCCGCGTGCGACGCCGAGCTGCCGATCGGCGTCGTCCAGGGCATGCTGCACCTGAGCGATGCTCGGCAGCGGATTCTGAACGCGATAGTGCGCCTTGGCGATCGCGTCGTCGAGCGCGGTGTTGGCCGTGCGAAGTCGGGTGAGCTCGGCGAACGGGTCGTTGCGCGAACCTGCCGGCTCCAACGAGTCCAGAGCCTTCTCGAGCTCGGCCGTGGCCTCGGTGACAGCCGGCACCTTCGGTGCGGTTCGCGCGGCGATGATGTCGCCGCGTGAATCGGCGACGACCTCGGCGAGCGTGGACTCTGCGCGCAGCGCCTCGATCTCGAAGTCCTCGACGGCGTCCAGCAGTGCACCGACGCGACGGATCGCCTCCGTCGCGGTCTCCAGCGCGAGATTCGCCTCTTCGTTCTGCCTCGCGGCGCGACGCCGCTCTGCGACGTCGGCACCGTGCGTGGCGAACGCGATGAGCTGCTCTGCTTCGTCGGCGCTGTTGCGGATCTGGTGCAGAGCGCTCTCCGCGTATCGCGTGGAGAGGCGCTCGATGATGTCTCTGGCCTGCGGCAGCCGAGCCGAGAGCTTCTCGGCGTCAGTGCGCACCTTCTCGCGCACCTCCGGCGCGCGGCGCACCTTCGCGATCGATTCGGCCAGTGCCGAGGTCTTCTCGTCCAGCAGGTCTTCGGCCCATTCGCACAGCTGCACGATCCGGGCGTTGCGCGTGCGGAGCTCCTCGTCGGTGTCCGGGATCTCGTCGTGGTTGAGCTGGTGCAGCTGGAACGCTTCGCGCAGGTGCGTGCGAACCGCCTCGAGGGCTGCCTTCATGTCCTTCGTGAGCGACAGGCCGAGCTCGGCCTCGGCGAAAGCGAGCTCGTCGCCCGCTGTGCGGATGCGCTCGTCCGCAGCGACCAGCGCCTGCTCGGCCTTGCGTGCGAGATCGGCGTCCTGCGCTGCCTGGGCAGCTTCTTCTTCGCGCTTGCGCTTACCCCAGAATCCAGCCATGGGTCGATCTTAGTGACCCATGGTGATCAGGAGGCTGAGCATCCGCTCCGGGCGAAATTCATACGGGGGACGACGCGGTGGAGTCGCTCTTCACCGGGCGCCCGCGCTTGGGTCGTTCGGCCGAGAGCTCGACGCCGATCGCGTGATGCGGATGCTCGGACAGGCGCTGCTCCACGCGATCGAGCCAGCGCAGCTCTGCTTCCGCGCTGAAGAGCATGGCGTCCGCGATGAGCGCGGCGGCGAGTCCATCCGACGGGGCCTCGCGCAGCGACCGTGCGCGAGCCTCGGATTCGGAGCGCTGCGCACGGATCAGCGCACCGGCATCCACACCCGGCAGCGTCGCGGCCACTGCGAGCTTGATCGCGAGTTCGTCTCGGGCTGCCTCGCCCCGCACGACGGGGGAGGAGAACCATCGGGCGACCTCTGCGGATCCGGCATCCGTGATGTGCCAGTAGACGTGACCCTGCTCGTCGGCCTCACCGCGGCCGACCAGTCCGTCGCGCTCGAGACGTTCCAGCGTGTTGTAGATCTGGCCGACGTTGAGTCGCCACGTGGACCCGGTTCGACGATCGAACTCGTGGCGCAGCTGGTATCCGTAGCAGGGACCCTGATCGAGGATGGCGAGCAGGCTCTGACGTACCGACATGACGACCTCCTGAAGTGCTTTCCCAGCATATGCATACTCGGCAACGCCGCAGGAATGGCGAATCCAGACGATCCAAAGGTCACCGGCCGGTAACATAGCGAGGTATGCCCCGGTACCGAAGCCCGATCTGGGTTGCCGGGTTCACACCTACAACAGGGAGATGACTTAAGTGGCGAATCCTCTTGAGAAGCTGCTGCGAGCCGGCGAGGGCCGTATCCTCCGCCGCCTGAATCAGGTCGTGAAGGCCGTCGGCGCGCTGGAGGAGGACTTCGAGAAGCTCACGGATGAGGAGCTCTCGAATGAGACCGCCGAGCTCAGGGAGCGGTTCGACAAAGGCGAGACGCTCGATCAGCTGATGCCGGAGGCGTTCGCAGCCGTCCGTGAAGCCGCCAAGCGCACCCTGGGCATGCGCGCCTACGACGTGCAGCTGATGGGTGGAGCCGCCCTCCACCTCGGCAACATCGCCGAGATGAAGACGGGTGAGGGCAAGACTCTCGTCGCGACCTTCCCGGCCTATCTGAATGCGATCGCCGGTAAGGGCGTGCACATCATCACGGTCAACGACTTCCTCGCCTCCTACCAGGCCGAGCTCATGGGACGCGTGTTCCGGGCCCTCGGCATGAGGACTGGAATCATCGTCTCCGGGCAGACGCCCGCCGTCCGACGCGAGCAGTACGCCGCCGACATCACCTACGGCACGAACAACGAGTTCGGCTTCGACTATCTGCGCGACAACATGGCGTGGCGCAAGGAGGATCTCGTCCAGCGGGAGCACTTCTTCGCGATCGTCGACGAAGTGGACTCGATCCTGATCGACGAGGCGCGCACCCCGCTCATCATCTCGGGTCCGTCCTCCGGTGAGGCGAACCGCTGGTTCACCGAGTTCGCGAAGATCGCCCGCACGCTCGAGCCCGGCGAGGACTACGAGGTGGATGAGAAGAAGCGCACGATCGGTGTGCTGGAGCCCGGTATCGAGAAGGTCGAGGACTACCTCGGCATCGACAACCTCTACGAGTCAGCGAACACTCCGCTGATCTCGTTCCTCAACAACTCGATCAAGGCACTCGCCCTGTTCAAGAAGAACACCGACTACGTCGTCATGAACGACGAGGTCATGATCGTCGACGAGCACACCGGGCGCATCCTGGTCGGTCGTCGCTACAACGAGGGCATCCACCAGGCGATCGAGGCCAAGGAGGGCGTCCCGGTCAAGGCGGAGAACCAGACTCTCGCGACGGTGACGCTGCAGAACTACTTCCGTCTGTACGACAAGCTCGCCGGCATGACGGGTACGGCCGAGACCGAGGCTGCGGAGTTCATGTCGACGTACAAGCTCGGCGTGGTGCAGATCCCCACGAACCGGCCGATGATCCGCAAGGACAACGCCGACCTCGTGTACAAGAACGAGACGGCGAAGTTCGCGCAGGTCGTGGAGGACATCGTCGAGCGTCACGAGACCGGGCAGCCCGTGCTGGTCGGCACGGTCAGCGTCGAGAAGAGCGAGTACCTCTCCCGGCTGCTGGCGAAGAAGGGCATCAAGCACGAGGTCCTCAACGCCAAGAACCACGCACGTGAGGCCGAGATCGTCGCGCGCGCCGGACGCCTGGGCGCGGTCACCGTCGCGACCAACATGGCCGGCCGCGGTACGGACATCATGCTGGGAGGCAACGCCGAGTTCCTGGCGGTGCAGGAACTCAAGTCCAAGGGGCTCGACCCCGCCGAGACCCCGGAGGAGTACGAGGCCGCCTGGGACGAGACGTACGAGGCCATGAAGGCCGTCGTCGCGGAGGAGAGCTCCAAGGTCACCGAGGCCGGCGGCCTCTACGTGCTCGGAACGGAGCGTCACGAGTCGCGCCGCATCGACAACCAGCTCCGCGGTCGCTCCGGCCGCCAGGGCGACCCCGGTGAGAGCCGGTTCTACCTCAGTCTCACAGACGACCTCATGCGCCTGTTCCAGTCCGGCGCCGCCGAGGCGATCCTCGCGCGCACCAACTTCCCGGACGACGTCCCGATCGAATCCGGTCTGGTCTCGCGGGCGATCCGCAGCGCGCAGTCCCAGGTCGAATCCCGCAACGCCGAGATGCGCAAGAACGTGCTGAAGTACGACGACGTCCTCAACCGTCAGCGCGAGGCGATCTACGCCGACCGCAGGCACATCCTGCAGGGCGACGACATCGCCGGCCGTGTTCAGCACTTCATCGAGGACGCCATCACCGGCGTCGTCGCGGATCACACCAGCGCGGGCCACAACGAGAGCTGGGACTTCGACGCGCTCTGGACCGAGCTCAAGACGCTGTACCCGGTGAGCGTCACGATCGATGAGGTCGTCGCCGAGGCCAGCGGACGCAAGGGCGGAATCGACGCCGACGGACTCACCAGGGAGTTGCTCTCCGACGCGAAGATCGCGTACGAGAAGCGCGAGGAGACGCTCGGCGAGGCCGCCACCCGCGAGCTGGAGCGTCGCGTGGTGCTGCAGGTCCTCGATCGCCGCTGGCGCGACCACCTCTACGAGATGGACTACCTCAAGGACGGCATCGGGCTGCGGGCGATGGCTCAGCGCGATCCGCTGATCGAGTATCAGCGCGAGGGCTACGCGATGTTCCAGTCCATGATGGGTCAGATCAAGGAGGAGTCGGTCGGCTACCTCTACAACCTCGAGGTCGAGGTGCGCCGCGCCGGCGATTCGGAGACCACCGAGGTCGAGGCCAAGGGCCTCGCGACCGACGGCGGAGAGCAGCGGCTGGAGTACTCAGCGCCCAACGACGCCGGTGAGGTCGAGGTGCGCAACGACCGCGGACAGGTTCAGCAGTCGGCGACGGATCGTCTGCGTCAGGCCGCCGCTGCCGCTGCCGCATCCGACGGAGAGCCCCCGGTCGCGCCAGAGCAGGGGCCGCGCGGCGCCTTCGGCCAGCGGACGGATGCCGCGCCTCCTGCCGCAGGCAACCGCGAGCAGCGACGGGCGCAGGGCAAGAAGAAGAAGTGACAGCGGGCTGAGCGCCGTCGCGTGGGCGGCGCTCAGCACCCGGCGCGTGCCGGTAGGATTTCTCAATGACCCCTTCACGCCACTTCGACCAGTCGTCGAAGCTCAAGAACGTCCTGTACGAGATCCGCGGCAAAGCGCTCGTCGAGGCGGCACGGCTGGAGGCGGAGGGCCACAACGTCCTCAAGCTCAACACGGGCAATCCGGCGATCTTCGGGTTCGAGGCGCCGCATCAGATCGTGCACGACATGCTCGCCGCGCTTCCGACCGCGCACGGCTACAGCGACAGCCGCGGCATCGTCTCCGCGCGACGTGCGGTCGTGAGCCGCTACGAGCAGATCGAGGGGTTCCCGCCGTTCGACCCGGATGACGTGTACCTCGGCAACGGCGTCTCAGAGCTCATCACGATGACGATGCAGGCGCTTCTGGATCAGGGCGACGAGGTGCTCATCCCCGCTCCGGATTATCCCCTGTGGACCGCGATGACGAGCCTCGCCGGTGGCACGCCGGTGCATTACGTCTGCGACGAACTCAGCGGTTGGGAACCCGACCTGGAGGACATCCGCTCGAAGGTGACGCCTGCCACGAAGGCGATCGTCATCATCAACCCGAACAACCCCACGGGTGCCGTGTACTCTCGGGCGGTGCTCGAGGGGCTGGTGCAGATCGCCCGCGAGAACGAACTGCTGATACTCTCGGACGAGATCTACGACCGGATCCTGTTCGACGACGCCGTCCACATTCCAACGGCGACGCTCGCACCGGACCTGCTCTGCCTGACGTTCAACGGGCTTTCCAAGACGTATCGGGTCGCCGGCTTCCGCTCCGGTTGGATGGTCATCACCGGACCGCAGGACCACGCCAAGGGCTTCCTCGAGGGCATCACACTGCTCGCATCGACCAGGCTCTGCCCGAACGTGCCCGCTCAGCACGCTGTGCAGGCCGCCCTGAGCGGTGTGCAGTCGATCGATGCTCTCATCGCTCCCACCGGGCGTCTGCTCGAGCAGCGCGATGTCGCCTGGGAGGGACTGGAATCGATCCCCGGTGTCTCGTGCGTCAAGCCTCTGGGCGCCCTCTATGCGTTCCCGCGACTGGACCCCGACGTGCACGAGATACACGACGACGGGAAGTTCGTCTACGACCTGCTCGTCTCCGAGCACATCCTGCTCGTGCAGGGCACCGGGTTCAACTGGCCCACTCCGGATCACTTCCGAGTGGTGACGCTGCCCGAGCCCCGCGTGCTGGGCGAAGCCATCGAGAGACTCGGGAACTTCCTCGCCGACTACCGGCAGTGACGGCGTAGGCCGCCCTCGACGGCTCCAGACTCGCGGCGAGACGACGCACAGCAGCCACCAGCACGGAACGCGGTGTCACGTCGGCCATCGGCCGCGCGTGCAGCAGCGCGGCGTCGGCCGCGCGCGGATCGAGAGGCAGGAAGGCGACGTCCGTGATGCCGGCGAAACGCTCCAGCGCACCTCGGATCTGGCCGCGAGCGTCGATACCGAGCGGTCCGGGGCGCAACTGGTTCGCGACGACGGTGATGCGGGCCGCGGGGCCGACGAGCCTGCGCAGTTCGGCGTGATCCCGGAGGAATCGCGATATGGACAGGGGGTCGGCCGCTGTCACCGCCACGATCACATCGGCCTCACGCAGCACGGTCGTGGTGGCGGCGTTGCGCCGCGGTCCTGCGAGGTCGTCGGTGATCTCCTCATCGGCATCGAAGGCCGCGGACACGTCGACGACCGTCGTGTCCACCCACTCGCGGCAGACCTGAAGCGTCGCACTCAGACGCCCTGCGGCGATCTCCGGCCAGCGAGAAGGCCTGTTGAGTCCGCCCAGAACCTCGACAGTGCCCCCGCTCGTCTCGACCTCGGTGGCGAGTCGGCCCAGCTCCGCGGCATCGAGTCCGCCGAGTTCGGCGCGACGGCACGCCGCGGCGATCCCGGGGGCGTCATCGCCGAGTCCGAGCAGCAGCGCGAGGGACGGTGCCACGGTGTCCGCATCGACGAGCGCGCAGGTCTGGCCCGTTCGAGTCAGTTCCACGGCGAGCTGGATGGCGACGGTCGAGCGGCCCGGCGCGCCGTGCGGACCCCACACCGCGATCACCCGTCGCCTGGACGGCTCCGCCGGCGGTGAGGTGACCGGCGCCTCCTCGGACAGGGCATCGGCGATCTGCCAGGCGTCAGCATCCGCCGGGAGCGCCTCGGGGAGTCCGAACCTGCCGAGCAGGCGGGAATCGCCCGACCCGAGCGTGATGATCCGCACACCGGAAACGTCGCACGCCTCCACCAGCGCGCTCGTCAGCGCGGCGCGGGTGGCGGGAAGGATCACCGCATCCGCCTCGGAAAGGAGCGCGGAGGTCAGTTGCGACGGTTCGACGATTCCCAGGACCTGGAGGCCATCGCGCTCGAGCTCGGTCCTGAGCGCCGACGCCCGCGGTTCCTCCAGACCGATCACGACCGATGTCATGAGCTGTGCCCGAGTGGGACCACGGAGAGCGCAGCGCCGCCGGTGATCGCCGCGAGGACGTCGGCGACGTCGGATCGATCGATGACGATCTCGAGCATCGCACTGCGCTGCGCGAGCATGCCCTCGGTCTCGGGAATGGATGCGACGACGACGTCGGCGACGAGGATGCGCGGCGCGTCGAACTCCTCGGTCTCCGCCACCCGCGGCGCGAACCACAGTTCGACGGGGGTGCCGACGGCGACGCTCTCCGGGATGCCGACGCTGCTCTCGACCACGATGCTGGTGGTGCGGCTGGACTGCGCGTCGGCCGCAGCGGTCGCGGGCAGGAGCTCGCCGTCCTCCAACGTGCGCGATGCGACCATGCCCGGCTCGAGATCCTGGGGCGCGAGGTAGCCGTCGACGACGCTGCCGAGGCTGACCTCGACGATGCGGAAGTCGTCGGAGATCAGCGCCTCGCCCTGTGCGATGGTGCGATCCGCCTGCAGCAACGGTGTCGTCTGGCGAGCCGACGACACGATCAGCCAGACACCGACGACGGAGAGGATCACCAGTGCGATGCCGATGAGGAATCGGATGTCGCCCCAGAAGGCACGCCGGGTGCGTGATTGGGTCATCATCCCCACATCGTCACAGAATCGGTGACGGCGAGTCGAAAGTTATCCACAACGTGATGCTGCCGGGCCTTCCGGGCATGCTGGGCGGGGGACAATGAGTACATGGCCGATTCGCCCGCATCTGCTCCTCGCTTCCTCGCGCCAGCGCAGGTCGCCGAGCTGCTCTCGATCGAGGTCGAAGAGGTGATCGCGCTCATCATGAGCGGTCAGCTGCGCGGCGCGCAACTGGGCACGCCGGCGCGGTGGCGAGTGTCCGAGGACAGCGTCTCCGACTACCTCGCCGAGCAGACCGAACAGGCCAGGCGCATGGCGCTGTGGCAGCAGGCGGACGCGGCGAGTTTCCCCGAGGTGTGGGGCACGCAGCGCCCGACCCGCTAGCACGCTCAGAGTGCCGCGCCCTCCATCCGTGCCGACAGGATCGCATCGAACGGGATGATGCGGAACGCGCGCACGGCGTCGGCACGTCGGGCCTGACCGGGATCGTGCACGGCGAGATCGAGATGGTCGGCGCCGGCGCGGTCGATCGTCCCGTGCAGGCCCTCGCCGTCCCGCAGCGAGAAGCGCAGCGGGGTTCGACGGCGGGCGAGATCGCGCATCAGGAATCCGAACGTCATCCGCTCGCGCAGCTCGTCGGCCGGCAGTGGGGCGTCCTCCAGGGTCGACAGCAACGCGCCGTGCGCGGTCTCGACGCTCGTCACCGCAGCCAGCGGAACGACGAGCGCACCGCCGACATCGTCGGTCTGCACGGCGATCCAATCGGCGCCGACGGCGTGCACGCGAACCGATCGGCGTTCGCCGCCCGCCAGCCGCAGGCCGATCAGTGCGGCGTCGTGCGAGAGTCTGCGCAGCCGAGTGCGCAGCGTGAGCTTCGCGATGCGCAGTCGCTCTGACTCCGCGTCGAGGACAGCCCGCTCCGCCTCCCACTCGGCGGCGAGCTGACCTTCCAGGTCTTCGAACAGACGATCCCAGTGCACTCGATAGAGCGTAGGGGAGAGTATCCGATCGCTGAGGGAGTTATCCACAGTTTGGATTCAGGATCTGGCGCGCGAGCGGTGCGACGTGGTCTACTGGCACGCATCGAAAACGAAAGTGAATACGATGACGCTTCACGAGTACTTCGCCCCGCAGCCGACTCCGGCAGCAGACCTGCCGAACCCCACGCAGCTGCTGCGAAGTCTCACTCAGGGAGTGCTCGAGGTGTTCGCCGGGGTGCGCGAGCTCGATCAACTCGCGCGTTGGTTCAGCGAAGACGCGTTCCGCAAGCTCGGCGCGAGGGCGAACCTGTCCGCGCGGGCGCGCAGCGCACGTGGGGTCCCGCCGGCGAGACCGGTGTTCGAGGTCCTCTCGATCAGGGAGACCCTTCCCGCGGACGGCGTCGTGGAAGCGGTCGTCATCGTGGCCGGTCCTGGACGGACGCGGGCCGTGGCCATCCGACTGGAAGGTCTGGACCGACGTTGGCGCGCCACCTCGTTCGCGGTGCTCTGAGCGGTACGACGCGCGCCATTAGGCTTGTGGAGTGTCCACCCTCAGTGATCTCGTCCATGCCCAGGGCTGTCTGACCGACAACGATGTCGAATGGCTCCATCGTCTTGCGAGCGACGGGCAGCTGCTCGCCGACCTCGCGTCCGCGGATATCGTGCTGTGGGTCGCGACGAACGACGGATCGTTCGTCGCCGTGGCCCACGCGCGACCCAGTGGGGCGGCCACGTTGTTCTACCGCGACATCGTGGGCGAGGGGGTCCGTCAGCAGTGGCGCACGCAGGTGCGCGAGGCGTTCGACTCCGGTCGGATCGTGGACTCGTCCTCACCGGACTGGTTCGAGGAGACGCCGACCAGGCTTCGTGCCGTCCCCATCGTCCGCGAACGCGGCAAGGACGGCAACCCGCCGCCCGTGATCGGCGTGCTCACACGGCACAGCAACCTGGGGGAGACCCGCACGCCGTCACGGCAGCAGATCACGTTCGACGACTGCGCGAACGATCTGTTCCGCATGATCGCCTCGAGCGAGTTCCCCGACCCCTCAGCGCCCACGTCGCCGCGCAGGGGAGCACCGCGCGCATCGGACGGCCTGATCCGCATCGACGTCGACGGCATCACGACCTTCGCCAGCCCCAATGCGCTCTCCGCCTTCAACAGGATGGGCTTCGACGACGAGCTCGAGGGGGAGTCGCTCGCCGAAGTGACCACGCGCATCCTCCCCTCGACGCGGCAGGTCGACGAGTCCCTCCCCGTCGTCGTCACCGGCAGAGCGCCGTGGCGGACGGACATCGAGGCCCGGGGAGTGACCGTCTCGCTTCGTGCCATCCCGCTGAAGGATCACGGTACCCGCATCGGCGCGATCATCCTGTGCCGCGATGTGAGCGAGCTGCGTCACCAGGAGCAGGAGCTCATCACGAAGGACGCCACGATCCGGGAGATCCACCACCGCGTCAAGAACAATCTGCAGACCGTGGCCTCGCTGCTGCGCATCCAGGCACGACGCACGCATTCCGACGAGGCACGGGATGCTCTGACCCAGGCGATGAGGCGCGTCGACGCGATCGCCGTCGTGCACGACACCCTGGCGCAGGGGTTGACGCAGACCGTCGATTTCGACGAGGTCTTCCATCGAGTGCTCAAGCTCGTCGCCGAGGTCGCCGCCGCACCCAACACGCGGGCGCGCACGATGTCGACCGGCCGTTTCGGCGTGCTCCCCAGTGAGTATGCGACGCCGCTCGCGCTGGCTCTCACCGAGGTCGTGACGAACGCCGTCGAACACGGCCTGGCAGGCAAGGAGGGCAGCGTGACGATCGATGCGGTGCGTACCGACGAGAAGCTGCACGTCTCGGTCCACGACACCGGCCACGGCCTGCCGGAGGGACGCATCGGTCAGGGCCTCGGCACCCAGATCATCCGCACGCTCATCCAGGGAGAGCTGGGCGGCAGCATCGAGTGGCGCGGCAGCGACGGCGAGGGCACCGATGTGCTGATCGACATCCCGATGCGCTGGCTGAAGAGCTGACATGGGAATGGCCGGCCCGCATGCGGACCGGCCATTCCCGAAGCAGGTCAGGAAGCGCGGCGGGCGCGCGCAGCGCGGCGCTTGAGGGCGCGACGCTCGTCCTCGGAAAGACCGCCCCACACGCCGGAGTCCTGACTGGTCTCCAGGGCGTACTGCAGGCAGACCTCCGTCACCGTGCAGGTGGCGCAGACGGTCTTCGCCTTCTCGATCTGATCGACGGCCGGACCGGTGTTCCCCACGGGGAAGAACAGCTCAGGGTCGACAGTCAGGCAGGCGGCTTTGTCGCGCCAGTCCATGGGGGCTCCTCGGTATGGATTCTCGTGAGCAGTCGCAGGGCGATGACTCGGTGATGGGCGGCGAAATCGGGGTGTCGTCGACCGTAAGTGATGCGAGCGGATGCTCGCCCCACGCCGCTGTGGGAGCACATGACTGTTAACATTGTGTTACAGCCCGGGCCCGAAATCAAGGATTTTGTGCCTACAAATCTGATTTCCAGGAGACACCGTGCGTTCACCTCGTCTGGCAGCCGCCGCAGCACTGGTGCTCGCGCTCGAGGGAACGGCTCTCGCAGTCATCGCCGTCATCGAGGTATTCGGCCTCAGCGCCGGCGACGCGGCCTCCCTCCCCACCGCCATCGCGCTGATCGTCCTGACGCTGATCGGCGCCGCTGCCCTGTTCGCCTTCGCGGCAGGTACCAGGCGCGGGCGCACGTGGGCCCGCTCCGGCGGAGTCGTGCTTCAGGTGCTCGCGCTCGCTCTCGCTCTGGCGTCGCTGACGGTCCAGCCGGTCCTGTGGTCGTTCGTGCTCGGAGTGGGAGCACCGGCGGTGGTCGGCTTCGTCCTGCTCATCGCCAGTTCGCGCAGTGAGAGCATCGATCCTTCGGACGAGTCGGAGGGCGGATCGGTCGACGGCTAGGGTCAGCCGTCGACGCCGAGCATCTTGCGCAGGCGGGCGACGTGCCCGGTGGCCTTGACGTTGTACAGCGCGTGCGTGATCGTGCCCTGCTCGTCGAGGACGAAGGTCGAGCGGATCACTCCTTCGATCTTCTTGCCGTAGTTCATCTTCTCGCCCCAGGCGCCATAGGCGGTGTGCACGGAGTGGTCGGGGTCGCTCAGCAGGGTGAAGGTCAGCCCGTCGCGCTCACGGAACTCGGCCAGCTTCGACGGCTCGTCACGGGAGATCCCGACGACGCGGTAACCGGCGCCCTGCAGAGAGGCGATGCTGTCCCTGAAGTCGCACGCCTGGGTCGTGCAACCCGGGGTCATGGCCGCCGGGTAGAAGTAGAGGATGGTCTTCTGGCCGCGAAGGTCGGACAGGGCGAGCGTGGCCCCGTCCTGGTCCAGCAGGGAGAAGTCGGGGGCAGCAGTACCGGATTCGAGGCGCACAGTCACCCCTCCAGCCTACCGAGCCGACGAGCCGGGGTTCGCCTCCGCTTTGTCCGCGAACGTCTGCAGCAGGCGTTGCAGAGAGTCCAGTCGTGAGAGCCCGGCAGGGCTGAGCTCTCCGCGCCCCGCGGCCTCGATCAGTGCGCAGTCCGGCGCATCGCTGAGGTGCGTGCATCCACGCGGGCAGTTCTCGGCGATCTCGGCGAGCTCGGTGAAGGAGGCGAGGATGTTGGCCGGATCGACATGCCCCAGTCCGAAGGATCGCACGCCCGGTGTGTCGATCACCCAGCCGGTGCCTTCGGGGCTCACATATCGCAGCGAGACCGTCGATGACGAGGTGTGCCTGCCGCGTCCCGTCACCTGGTTCACGTGGCCGGTCGCGCGTCCGGCGGAGGGCACCAGTGCGTTCACGAGCGTCGACTTCCCGACGCCGGAGTGGCCGACGAACACCGTCGAATGCCCGATCAGCGCTGCGCCTATCTCGTCGGTGGGCATCTCCTCCTGCGCGCTGGTGAACACGCGCAGGTCGAGTCCGTCGAAGTGGGACAGGAACGATGCGGGGTCGGCGAGATCCGTCTTGGTGACGACCAGGAGAGGACGGATGCCGGCATCCAACGCCGCCACCAGATACCGATCGACCAGCCGTGCGCGCGGTTCGGGGTCTGCCGCGGCGACGACGATGAGCATCTGGTCGGCGTTCGCCACGATCACGCGTTCCACCTGATCGGTGTCGTCCGCGCTGCGGCGCAGCAAAGACGAGCGCTCAACGATTCCGACGATGCGTGCCAGGGTCCCCTCGTCGCCGGATGTGTCGCCGACGACGCGTGCCTGGTCCCCTGTGACGATCGGGGTGCGCCTCAGCTCCCTGGCGCGGGTCGTGGTGATCGTCCGCTCCTCGTCGGTGCCCTCGTCGATCATCACGCTGTAGCGGCCTCGATCGACGCCGAGCACTCGACCGATCTGCGCATCCTCGTGCGCGGGCCGGCGCTTGGTGCGCGGGCGGTTCGCCTTCGGGTTCGGGCGCATCCGGATGCTGCTCTCGTCGAAGTCCTCGAAGTCGCCGTCGAGGTCGTCGTCAGGGTCGAGCCAGCTCACGCGGAGGCGCCTCCCAGCATCCGTTCCCAGAGCTGCGTGAACTCGGGCAGCGTCTTCGCGGTCGTGCCGATGTCATCGATCTCCACGTCGGCCACGCGCAGCCCGACCAGTGCACCGGTCGTCGCGATGCGGTGATCGTGATGCGCGGCCCATGCGCCGCCGTGCAGCGGCCGGGGGATGATCCTGAGGCCGTCGGCCAGTTCCTCGACCTCTCCGCCCAACGCGGTGAGGTTGCCGATCAGAGCGGCGATGCGATCGGTCTCGTGCATGCGGATGTGCCCGATCCCGCGGATCGTCGTGGGGGCGTCGGCGAACGCGGCGAGCCCGACGATGGTGGGGGAGAGTTCGCTGGCTGCCGAGAGATCCAGATCGAGACCGCGGATCGCGTCACCGGCGCGCACCGTCATCGTGCCGCTGTGGCGGCCCACGTGAGCGCCCATCGCCTGCAGGATGTCCGGCAGCAGCGCGCCGGGCTGCGTGGAGTGCAGCGGCCATCCGGTGATCGAGACCTCCCCGCCGGTGACCATCGCCGCGGCGAGGAACGGAGCGGCGTTGGAGAGGTCCGGCTCAATCGCGATCTCCTTGGCGCGGGGGACACCGGCCTCCACGAGCCATTCACCGACGGCCGGCCGCTCGATGCGGATACCGCGGCGGCTCAGCGACTCGATCGTCATATCGATGTGCGGCAGGCTCGGGAGGTGCTCGCCCGTGTGCACGAGGTGCAGCCCGACGTCGAACCTCGGCGCCGCCAGCAGCAGACCCGAGACGAACTGACTGGATGCCGAGGCGTCGATCTCGAGCCGTCCGCCCCTGATCCGGCCATGGCCGCGGATCGTGAACGGAAGGGACCAGGTGCCCTCGTCGTCGATGTCGACACCGAGATCGCGCAGGGCGGTGATCATGGCTCCCATGGGCCGATGCAGCGCGTTCTCGTGCGCCGTGAGATGCACATCCTCCGTCGCGAGGCCGGCGAGCGGGGCGATGAACCGCATGACGGTTCCGGCCTGGCCGCAGTCGATCGTGCCGCCGCCGCGGAGGTGGCCGGGGGTCACGAGCAGGTCGGGGCCGAACTCGCCGTCGCCGTCCGATTCCTCGATTCCCACGCCCAGCGAACGCAGCGCTTCGATCATCCGCAGGGAGTCCTCCGAATGCAGGGGCGCGATCAGGCGCCCTGGACCGTCTGCGGTGGCCGCGATGATCAACTCGCGATTGGTGAGCGACTTCGAGCCCGGAATGGTCAGCGTCGAGTGCACGGCGTCGGCGGCTACGGGCGCGCTGTATGCGCCCCTGGCGGGGGAGGTGGAATATCGAGTGTCACTCATCGGTTCCACCTTAGTGAACGGCGGGGCACGCGCCGAGAAGGAGTCCGTATGCTCGCAACGCTGGAAAGCGGGATCACAGAGATCACCGGCCTAGACTGGCCGGTGATGGATGACATGGCACCCGCCGACACGATCGGCGACGCTCGGCGCGAGTTCGAGGAGCAGGCGATCCCCTTCATGGATCAGCTGTACGCGGCGGCGATGCGCATGACGCGCAATCCCGCCGATGCGGCCGACCTCGTGCAGGAGACCTTCGTGAAGGCGTTCGCTTCGTGGGCGTCGTTCACGCAGGGGACCAACCTGAAGGCGTGGCTGTACCGCATTCTCACGAACACCTACATCAACATCTATCGCAAGAAGCAGCGCGAGCCGTTCCAGGGCACGATCGACGAGCTCGAGGATTGGCAGATGGGAGGTGCGGAGTCGACCACGGCGACGCACAGCCGCTCGGCCGAGGCAGAGGCGATAGATCGGATGCCGGCATCCGTGGTGAAGGACGCCCTGCAGGAGGTCCCCGAGGACTTCCGACTGGCGGTGTACCTGGCCGACGTGGAGGGATTCGCGTACCAGGAGATCGCCGACATCATGAAGACCCCCATCGGCACCGTGATGAGCCGCCTGCACCGTGGCAGGCGAATGCTGCGCGAGATGCTGTCCGATTATGCCGCTGAACGAGGAATCGCCGCGGCCGGTACGAGGAGCAAGAAATGAGTGACTGCGGCTGCGACAAGGCCCGTCAGGATCTGGAGGAGTACCTCCGCAACGAGGTGTGCAAGACAGAGCACACCCAGATCCGCGAGCACATCGAGAACTGCCCTTCCTGCCAGGGAGAGGCGCTCGTGGCCAGCACCCTCACCGAGGTCGTCGCACGTGCGTGCAAGGAGACGGCGCCGGAAGAGCTGCGAGACCTGGTGCTCTCCAAGCTGCGCGCCGCCCAGGTCGCCGCGCACTGAGCACGCGCTCTGACGCCGAGTCGGCGGCTGCCTTTAGGGTGGAGGGATGACCGACGCCCGCAGTATCCCCGTCGACCCCACGTCCGTCGAGCGTCTCGCAGACCAGCAGCTCACCTATCGGACGATCGACATGTCGTCGAAGGCCGATGCCGAAGCCTTCTTCCGTGCCGACGCGCGCGGCTTCCTCGATGCCGAACCCAGCGCGGAGTCCGTGACCACGACGACCGCGGCACTCGAGGCCCGCCGCAACGTCGGCGTGTTCGAGGCCGGTGCGAGCGCGGGTGCGCTGCCCGTGGCGACGGTGAACTCCTGGATCACACCGCTCACGGTTCCCGGCGGTGAGGTCGACATGTGGGCTGTGAGCTCGGTGACCGTCTCCGGCACCCACCGTCGGCGCGGCATCGCGCGGGCGCTGCTCGAGGGGGAACTGCGCGCCGCCGCATCAGCGGGCGTCCCCGTGGTGGGACTCACCGCCTCGGAGGCGACCATCTACGGCCGCTACGGGTTCGCCTCGGCGATTCCGGTCGGTCGGGTCACGGTCGACACGCACCGGGCCGGATGGGCCGCGACCGCACCCGCGGGCCGGATCGAGTACGTCGACAAGGAGACCCTGCGCGATCACCTGTCGGCTCTGCACGAGGTCGCGCGCACGCAGCGTTCAGGACAGATCGCCGGCTGGAAGCTGCGCTGGGAGCGGGTCGCGGGGCTCACGCCCGATCACCCCGACGCAGCAGCAGTGCGAGGCATCCGCTACCTCGACGAGCACGGTGCCGTGCGCGGGGTTCTCGCGTACAAGCTCACCGAGATCCCCGGCACCTTCCGATTCGAGATGACGATCTTCCATCTCGTCGGCGTCACAACCGATGCGCTCACCGCCCTCTGGGGCTTCGCCTTGCAGCACGACCTCGTCGACAGAGTGAGCGTCGATCTCCGCCCTCTCGACGACCCGCTGCCGTGGCTCGTCGCCGACCGTCGTGGCGTGGAGATCACCGTGCACGATCACGGTTGGCTGCGCATCCTCGATGTGACCGCTGCGCTGTCTGCACGCACCTATCGCGCGCCGCTCGACCTGGTGCTCCGCGTGACGGACACGCTCGGCTTCGCCGAGGGGTCCTGGCGCCTCAGCGCCGACGGTGCGCGTGCCTCGGTGACTCCTGAACCGGATGCCGCGGCTGACGTCGCCCTGAGCGTGGCCGCGCTGTCGGCGATCTACGTCGGGGGAGTCAGCGCCGTGCAGTTGCGCGCTGCAGGCCTGCTGCATGCGACGGCAGAGGTCGCGGCATC
>Ga0308157_10002899_pt1 | contig 26582 bp, 14 predicted proteins | sample PhyBR1_FD_201035 | JGI IMG/M metagenome (GOLD analysis project Ga0308157, IMG submission 201035) | Phyllosphere microbial communities from UC Gill Tract Community Farm, Albany, California, United States - DLSLB.R1 | ecosystem: Host-associated > Plants > Phyllosphere > Unclassified | place: USA...
CTATGCCATAATTCCAGATTAACTTGATGTAGGCATTACCTTTTGGTTCTTTAAACTCTATTTTAATGGGATAAGCTTTACCAGCTTCAAACTTAAAACCTTCAGTACGGGTATGGTACGAAGCTTTATCCCACTGATCTATAATGAGCTTCCCATCCAGATATAAACGGTAGCCATCGTTACCGGCCAGACCGATTTGGTAAGTGCCGGTTTTTTGTGACTTAATTTCGCCCTGCCACCTTACCGAATAATTATCGGTTGCCAGTTTCTCATTCGGCGAGTAGAGCGTCCACATGAAATCGATTTGTTTATCGGTCCTCGTTAAAGTTGGATTGCCAGAAAGATCCGTAGTGTTAAAATATTCGCCGGTTAATCCTTTGCCGTTTTTCGAACTGAGAAAGTTAGAATCGATTACAGTGTACTTTTTACTTTCCCTAAAACTTCCCTGAGCATAATTTACTTTAGTTAAATCGCCAGCCCTGGATTTTATACCATCCAAAATACTGATTTTACCTAGTCCGGTTCCACTATAGCCACCCAAGCGGGCTTCGACAGCATCTTGCCCTAATACCAGGATGTTTTTGGGTTGCTTTAGCGGCAATACATTTTGATTGTTTTTGAGTAGAACAAATGATTCTAAAGCCGATTTTTTAGCCAAAGCCTTAGCCGATAAATCAGTAAGCGAAGCTTCTGCATCCTTTTCTGAAACATAAGGATTTTCGAACAAACCCAACTCGAACTTGGCCCTTAGAACCCTCGAAACGGCATCATCAATCCGTGCCTTCGGAATGCTTCCATCTAAAAACGGCGGTTTAAAAAGCTTGTAATGTTCGTACTCTACCTGAAAAATAACATCAAGTCCGCCATTTAAAGCCTGAACGGTAGATTGTGCATAGCTTTTTGAAGTATTGTGCAATACATTTGCCCCACCTACTGCGCCAGCATCCGAGATCACAAAACCTTTAAAGCCCCAATCGTGCTTTAAAGTTTTGGTTAAAAGCCAGTAATTGGAAGTTGCCGGCGTTCCATCAACACTGTTATAAGAAGTCATTACCGAACGGATACCTGCTTTTTTAACCCCTTCCTCAAAAGCAGGGAAGTGTATTTCGCGTAAAAATCGTTCTGTTTTTTGTATGGGGTAACTGTCTCTGCCACCATCGCCAACATTGGCGATCAGGTGTTTTGGTGTAACCACAACGTTTTCCCGCTCTATTGCGTTCATAAACGCTATGCCCATCACTTTGGTTAGGTAGGGATCTTCACCATAGGTTTCTTCCACACGCCCCCAACGCACATCATCGGCCATATTAATTACAGGTGCCAATACATCTCTGATGCCTCGCACCTTAGCCTCATGGGCAATTCTTTTACCAATTTGTGCCATGGTTAGTGTATCAAATGTAGCCGCTAAGCCAATCGATTGTGGAAAAGCCGTTGCATTTTTGCGCACCAAACCATGTAAAGCTTCATCAAATACCAGCATCGGAATACCCAATCGGGTATTGTTAACCAGGTAACGTTGCAGCTGGTTAACCTTTTTTGCCAGGGTAAAAGCATTCTCGGTGGTATTGTAGCTTAGCAACTGCTGGGCTTCACCCGCACCCCCTGATTGGGCGCTAATCTGTAAGCCAAAAATTCCATTTTTGTAGTGGCCGTTTTCAATTCCGTCTACATCGCCCGGCACCATAAATAACTGCCAGAATTTTTCTTCTGGTGTCATTCTCGATATCAGGTCTTTCACCCTTAAATCGATGCTGAGTCTAGGATTTTTGTAAGGCAAATTTTGTACACTTTTATTTTGCGCACAAACACCAGCCGAAAGTAATAATGCTGAAAGTAAGAAGGTATTTCTTTTAAGGTTAAACATCATTATTAGTTTTCGGGTATAAATGAAAAAGCCAGCGCAATTTTCTCGTCGGTTTTCGGGAAATCGAAATGTACTTTACCATCTACCAGCTTCCATTTTATTTTTTGGTTATTGCTTAAAAGTGTAATGGCTGTTCCTTTTTTAGGGACACTACCTGTCCACGAAATTTCTTTAACGGGATTGCTATCCAGTAAACTGATACCATAAACAGTTTTACCATCTTTACTCTGCGTAAACCAGTTTTGCCCGTCGTGATAGTTTTTGGTGATCCTTGTACCATAAATAGCAGCTCCATTTTTTGCTGTCCACTGCCCTACTTCGCCTAACCTCGCAATTACATTATCGGGTAAAGTTCCATCTGCTTTGGGGCCAATACCCAAGAGTAAACTACCACCTTTGGCCACAATTTCGACCAGTTTGTGCACCACTTCGCGCGCCGGTTTATACCTGTCGTTAGCAACAAAACCCCAGGCACCACCTAAAGTCATGCAACTTTCCCAGGGGTAATCTAACTGTGTTTCCGGGATTTTCTGCTCGGGTGTCTGGTAATTTTCGTACTGACCATGCACGGTACGATCTACCACAATTAAGCCAGGCTGTGCTTTTCTGGCATCAGCCGCAATTTTAGGCATATCAATGTCCTGGCTCCAATCGGGAATAGGAGCTCCCCACGAAAGTACTTCTTTGTTTACACTTGCCCGTGGACGTACCCAGCCGCCATCGAGCCACAAAATATCAATACTTCCATAATTGTTCATCAACTCGCCAATCTGGTTTTGAGTAAAGCTTTTAAACTGATTCCAGCGCCATGGATTCTTTCTAATGTCGTAATTGTTATTTCTATTGGCCGTAGCGTATTTATCCCACCAATAATATTGCGAGTGCCAGTCGGGCTTAGAAAAATAGGCACCAATCATAAAGTTTTCTTTGCGGAAAGCATCGAATACATATTTGGCCACATCCTTTTTAGGGTTATTGGCAAAAGGCCCTTTGGCAATGCTAAAATCAGACTGTTTGGTATCAAACATGGCAAAACCATCATGGTGTTTGGTAGTAAAAACCAGGTATTTCATGCCTGCACTTTTGCCGGCTTTGGCCCATTGCTCGGGATTAAATTTGGTTGGGTTAAACTTTTCGCTAAAACCCCAATACCATTTTTTATAGTCTTCGTATTTAATGGTACTATCGCGTTCTATCCAGTCCTCTGAGCAGATGGACCACGATTCGATAATACCCGGAACGGCATAAAGCCCCCAGTGAATGATCATACCAAATTTTTTATCCTGCCACGATTCGAGTTTTTGCTTAACGGCAGCATCTTTAGGCCACTCGTAAATTTCCGATTGTGGCATAATATCGTTCTGCTGGGCATTTGAAAATTTAGCCAGCGCAATTAAAGTAATCAGTAGGATATATATTTTTTTCATTTTTATACTATTTTAATCTTTTTTCATTTTAATTTTCTCGATTTGATTTGCGCCAATATTCCTCCCCTCAACCTGACCATTTTCGATAGCCGGCCGGTAATGAATACCTCCATAAAGCCTGCTAATAGCGGCCTCATCTGCTGCCTGGTTAAAAGAAGTGAAGCTTCGCACAGGTAATCCGAAATCGGTCTCTGTATTATCCTGATATTTAAAATTATCTCCAAATATTTTAGTCAGTACATAGGCAGCTGCTGTTGAAGCTACACTATGTCCGCTTGGATACTCAGGAAAGGGCGGGGTTTGCAAAATTGGCCGCCAGTTTTCGTCAATATTAGCATTGATGAATGTTTCAGGCCGGATGTAATTGCTCCTGTACTTTTCGTCCCAGCAACTAATAAAAGCATCGAACAGGGCTATACATGTAGAAGTATAGGCCGAACTACTTTGTATATAATTAAAGTTTTTCAAACGGCTCGCTATACCAGCAATTGAAATCCAGTGTGCTCCCGGCGATATCTTTTTCGTTGCATAATTCATATGCCCGTTCAGATTTAAAAAAAATGGATTACAATCCCAGAATTTAGCAATATCGAGCTGCTTTTCGTCTAATTTCTTGCCAACTGTATAAACTTCGTTTGCATTGATATAAAAAGCACTATTTTTATCTTTACTATATGGCGGAGGTGCTGCTGGCTTAAATTGATCAGCAGTTTTCATCGCTAGAGGTCTTATTCTATTCCAGTAAGGTTCTACTGCTGCCATATATCCGGGAGGCGTGGGCGCCCAGTTACCTTCTTGCTTTACTAAACTATACCGTCTTAATTTACGTGTTTCTTTATACTGATCCTGATCAACCCATTTTAGAACCGAATCTGACACTTTTTTGCCATATAAAACCGAGTTTTGAACCACGGTGTCAGGATATCCTTTTGCCTTATACCAGGAAAGAATACTATTTAAACTATCTAAGGCCACTTGCTCTGCAAAAACAAGTCTTTTTCCAATCTGCCAGTAAGCATATGTTGCTGCAACCGAATAACTGATTTGTTTTTGGTCAGGATCAGGGATTCCCTTAAAGCCATTCAATTGCCCTTTTAATGATAAAAACTGCTTACTGTTTTTAACCTGAATTTCATAAGCAGCAATATTTGCATAAACAAATATTCTACTGGCAACCGGAGGAGAAAATATGTCGCTTACAATAATATCAGAAAGTGCCTTTTGCGATCTGTGTAAGGGCGAAGGGTCATTTTCACTTTTGTGCCACTGCGCATTTGCACTCATTGCAATGCTGAAAACAAACAAAAACAAGTATCTCTTCATGATATTGGTTTTAATTATTAGCCTTTAAAAGTTCAACCTGATCATTGTTTTTAACCACAATGATTTTTTTTGTGCCCTCTTTAATTTCAATCATATTTCTAACATCACCATCTATATATAACCCTGAATCATACGGAGCAAGGGGTTTAAAATCACCTTTACCGTTTCCGATTAAAAGTAAACCTAAACTGGCATCAGCCTGACCGAGCTGAACCCGGTAAGGATAAAAATTACCTGCTAAAAGAATATCGTCTTTTCCGTCTTTATTAAAATCATCTACAATAATGCTCCATGTTCGCGAGAACTGTGCTTCAACCGGGAGCGCTTTGATCGTAAATTTTCCGGTTCCATCGTTTAATAAAACCGATGTTTCGAGTTGTTTACAGAAAAACTTTTGACTTTTATCTAACTGCTCTGGCTTAAATAGCTGATCTATGGTTATATCTGAATAAGCACTATAATTCAAAAAACGCTTTTTTAACTGCACCATCTGATCGAGTAACTCATCTCTGGATGCCATTGGATAGTTTTTACCCTGAATGTAATAACACATGATCGGATCCATCACCCCATCACCATTAAAATCTGAAGCATAAATGGTTAATGGTTGTTGACCACTCGCCTTAAACTGATTATTCAAGCCACAGTTTCCTGCAATAAAATCGATTGCCCCATCGTTATTCACATCCATAGGTACAATTTTACTCCACATACCATCCGAATTCTCTAAACCCGAATCTTTGTCATACTGTAAAACACCCTTATTATTTTTAAATTTCTTTAGCGTCATCCAATCTCCACCCATTAACAATTCTGGATATCCATCAGCATTTAAATCCTGCCATACAGCTGTTACAGCCATGCCAACATACTCTAGTTCAGGCGCAGTTTCTTTTGTTACATCAGTAAATTTAATAAGCCCTCCTTTTGATTCGTTACGCAATAAATAACTTTTACTACATAAGGGGAAAGCGCCTGGCTTGCTCATGCCCCCCACAAAAACATCCAGATCACCATCTTTATCAAAGTCGGCAACAGCGATCGCCTGTTTACTGCTCAACATTTTAGGCAAGGCATCATTTACCTTCGTAAATACTCCCTTTCCATTATTTAAATATAAACGGTCCTGATATTCGGGCGAATTTTCATCGTACTCGTTTCCGCCACTCACCACCCATAAATCCGGGCTTCCATCACTATTTGCATCGAAGAAAACAGCATTAACATCTTCACTTGCTTTATCTTCTTCCCATGGTTGACTTGAAGCCTGGCTATAATTACCTTCTTTATTTCCTAGAAATAACCTACCTGACTGACCAATTGCACCCCCGATAAAAATATCTGTTACACCATCCTGATTAACATCGGCTTTGCACAATGCAGGGCCATATTTGGATAGCTGATAGGGCAAAAGCGTTTCCCCTTTAAAATCAACAAAGTCGTTTTCGGTATGTTTAAATTTTAATCCAGATGCTGTTGTACCATCAACAAATAGTGGTTTTGCTTTAACAATGTTTGTTTTTTTGCTAATAACTTCTTCTTGGTTAATGGCCAGTGATTGATTTGCTTTTACATGCTCCATCAAACTTTCCCTGCCATCTGGCCAGATAATTTTCACATAACTGATGTCGGTATTTTTACCTAAACCAAAACAGATGCTTTGATCGACACTGGATTGATAACCCCGGACCACATATTTTTCCTGATACTGTAGATTGTCGGCTGTTTTAACATAAATTTTAGCACCTATTGCTGCCGTATTTAGGCCTGAACCTTTAAGATTAATTTTTAAATAATTTGGTTTTTGTAGCTCTAAATTATTCTTGTACACCATTACCGGTGAGTTTATGTTACAAACAATCAAATCCAGATCACCGTCATTATCTAAATCGGCATAAGCAGCACCATTTGAAACCGAAGGTGTTGATACGCCCCACTCTACTGTTTTATTTGTAAAGGTCAGATCATGATTATTAGCAAAGATGTAGTTTGATATTTTATTTGAAGGCATTTTTTTCACCAAATCAAACGTCTGAAATTTTAAACTGCCTTGCTTTAGTGCTTCTTTTTGCGCGTTGGCTACTGTGTACTTAAGAAAATCCATATCGGTAAAATCTCTCAAGTAACCGTTAGAGACAAATAAATCCTTCCAACCGTCGTTATCAAAATCAGCAAATAAAGGTGCCCAACTCCAATCGGTATTAGAAACACCTGCCAACTGACCAATTTCACTGAAACGCAAGCTACCATCTTCGGCAAGTCCTTCGTTTAAATGAAGCATATTTCGCATTTGCTGCTGGTAATATCCACTATCAATTAGCAAATGGTATTGATCGTATTCATCTGGCCCTTTAAGCAATTTTTGCCGGTGGTTATCCTCTGGTAGCATATCCAACGTCATAATATCAGGACGACAATCGTTATTGTAATCAGCAATATCCGAACCCATTGAATATTTGGAAATATGCTTTATAGATTTTCGGATACTTTCTGAAAAAGTGCCATTTTTATTGTTGATATAAAGACAATCCTGCTCGGTATAATCACTTGAGGTATAAATATCAGGCCAGCCATCATTATTTAAATCACTTATCGCAACGCTTAAACCGAAATTCAGGGCATTATTAATGATTCCAGAGGTCAACGTAACATCTGTAAAATGAAATTGATTGTTTTTAGAATCATTTCTGAACAAACGATTCCCGAATTTCATATTGGGTGTAGCACGTACTTTTTTGGTATTTAAAAAGGGCTTATAGGTTTGATTAGAATGATTTAGCAAAAACATGTCTAAATCACCGTCATTATCATAATCAAAAAATGCAGCTTGGGTAGACTGAGTTCCAGGTGCATCCAATCCATAGGCTTCGGCCATTTCCTTAAAAACCGGCACTCCAGCTTTTACTCCCTGGTTAATAAATAATTCATTTTTAAGTTTGTTATCCGGAAATTTGCCAGAATGACAAACATAGATATCAGGTAGCCCGTCTGCATTTACATCAGCAATGCACACTCCCGTTGCCCAGGTACCATTGCCACTTACATGCGCCTTATTGGTAATATCTTCGAACTTTAAATTGCCCTTATTCAGGTACAATTTATTGTCTGTTTCATTAGCTGAAAAGAAAATATCAGGTAAGCCATCGCCGTTAAAATCTGCCACGCCAACCCCTGATCCGTTATATAAATATTCGTAATTCATAATATGCAACGAATCGGTTTCGACTACCTTATTCACAAAATTTATATTGGTTTCTTTGGCCGTTAGTAAAGTAAACAAAGGTGTTTGGGCATTGACATTTTTGACAACAAACGCCAGCACTGAGCATAGGAGTGCAGATAACCACAGTGTTATTTTCATGATAATTATTATTAAATCAAGCCAAAAATTTAAACTACTACACTATCGATTGTAAGTCTCTTTATTTTAAGATAATTTGTTCATCATTCTCTTTATAAGGCAAAAACACAAGTAACATCGTCAGCATTTCATCGGTAGATTTCATATCATTTGCTGAGTAAACGTTTCGTGGTGGGTTACTGGGATTATGAGGATTTTCCTTTGTGTTGTCGTAAGTACCCTCTATGGTTAATATGGAGCCTTTCGGAATTTTGACCAACTTTTTAAACTGGTATATTTCCTGCCATCTAAAATCCCAGGAAGGGATAGAAACAAGCTGTATGGTATCTTTTTTAGGTGTAACAGCGTATGATTTGAATACTTTGCCCAAATAATGCATATGCGGCCAAATGTATAATAAGGATTGATCTTGTGGTGTGGTAATTTTTAGTTCGAACTTCCTTACCGAATCAGCAGGAATAAAAAAATAAGGTTCAATAGATTTTTCGCCTACGCCGGCCGATCCTAAACTAATTACCTCAACCTTTCTTTCAATTGGTGCTTTCTTAAAAAAGAAATTTACACCCGAAATATTTTCTTCTTCTTTTGAAACCGGAGCATAATGTATGGTTAACAATATGACACCACGCTTTGGCATAACCCAGCCAAAATTATTGGGATAAGATTCGTATGAAGTTCCTGGAATCCAGCCTCCATAATAAGTCATTGTTTTTTTAAAAGGGAAATATTGCGAATATTTGGTTCTGTCGTCTTCTGTTAAATTCAAAAATTCAGCTCCCTGGTTAATGTCAATATCATTAGCCACAGGATGAATTGCAAAATTGGCGTGGTGCACAACCTTCTTATTGGACGAAAAAAACTCCATTGCTTCTACGTTTTTTTCTGTACCAATATCAAAAGGGATTTTGAAGACGATAAACCGTTCTTTGTTATCGCCTAAAACTTTAAATGCCGAGCTTGTTTTTAAAACAAGATCCGGTTTTCTTGAGTACTGTGTGCCTTCGATATATGTTTTTGCAGCTATTTTTGGCGTTTCGGCAGCATCTCCCATCGGCATTTTTGCATCAACCCACTTTAATATGGTTTGCTTTTCTTCATTTGTTAAAGATCTATCGTTTTTAAATAAGCGATAGTGATTATCTGGTTTCCATGGTGGCATGTAGCCAGATTGTGTAACTTTTTTAATAAAAGAAGCCCTTTTTGCAACATCTTCGTAAGTTAATAATGAAAACGGTGCAGCTTCTCCGGGCCTATGGCAGGACTGGCACTTATTCTGAATAATGGGTGCAACATCTTTATAGTAAGTTATTTTTTGGGCTTTTGCACTACTCAAAATAGCGAAAACACCTATTACAACGGCAATACTTTTTAAGAAGGGTAAAGATTTAAGACTCATTATATGTCGTTAATTAAGCATCCTACAGGGATAGTTTTTTTAGATGTTTGTTTGCCGTTTAATTGTTCTTTTATGGCTTGTTCAAGGTATTTTTCTGTAATTACCAATCGTTTTTGACCAAGTGAGGACGCCCAGTTGTCGATTAATCCGCTGTAGGTTACAGCTCCCATTTCATTGATTAAAAAAACTTCGGGCGTAGTAGTAGCACCTAAATATTTAGACAATTGTTTGCTCGGGTCGGTTAATAAATCGAAGTTGATACCAAATTCTTTTTTGAGTTCATTGATATCTTTTAATGAATAGCTGGTGCCTGGGATGATGCCATAAAAATTTAGCTCTTTGTTGGCGTTTTGAAGTTTTACCAGGCCAGGCAAATAATTTTTACATAAAGGGCATTCAGGGCTCAAAAATACAATCACTACTGCCCTATCTAAATTAATATGACTTTCCTTGCCGCTTAAATTTGTTAATCTGATGGTTTTAAATTTCTTTGCAGATACTAAATTTTCCTGGGCTTGAATCCATAACGGAGCAAGAGCTACGGTAAAGAAAAAAAATAGTCGAAAAAAAACCTTAAATAATTTCATTGCTTTTAATTAAAAAGAACCCTTAATAAAGCTACTAAGGGTTCTTTTAATTTAGTGATTATTTTTTATCCCACCAAACGCGGCCAAAGGCATCATTTGGTCCACTTCCGAAATCAGGATTTTTTGCCATTTCAGCAATAGCTGCCTGTTGGTTTGCATAGTTTAAGTTGGTAGTATTTAATAAATCAATACCAGCTCTACGTGCTAAAACAAGTGGGGTACCGTTTGCTTTCAGGTCAGACCAGGCTACTACTGATGTAGTATTTGGGAAGCCTGTTCTTTTCCACCAGGCCCATGCCTCTAACGGTTGTCTGAAAAGATCAAGATAAGCCTGACAAGCAATTTGCTCCGTTGCTTTAGTTGCATCGAATTTAACACCAACCATGTTATAGTAAGTATCAATAGCTGGAACAGTTACTGCATTAAAGTTTGCTACCTTGGCATCAACTGCTCTATCACTATAGAATTGAACTGAAGCATAAACACCATTTTTATACCAGGTTTCAGCCACATCCGTAGTAACACCACGGGCTGCTAAATCTGCACGTAAAAAACAATACTCTGCATAAGTTAGCACAGGAAAAAACCCTTTACCTGTACCCGCACCTAAGCCATCACTTTCATTAAAGTTAGGTGTAAATAACCTGTGCTGTAATTGTGATAAATTATTGATAGATGCATATAATGGAGCATTTGCTGGTAATTTTGCTTCATCGGGACTAGTAAAACTACCTACATAATTTCCTGCTGCATTTGGACGATAGAATGCCGACAACCTCGGATCGCCCTTTGCTACCATAAAATCCAATACTGGCTTACCTGCTGCAAAATTTGCCGGGCTAAAGTTACCACCACCATCTGCATAAGATGGGCCAACTTTAAGCATCCATGAGTCATTAACACCCGACATTTGTACCGGATCAGCTAATACTTCAGTAGCAATGGCTTTCATTTTGGTCGGATCTACCTTAATTAAGCGTATGGCTATTTTTAAACGTAGCGCATTTGCTGCTTTAGCCCAAAGTGTAGCATCACCATTAAAATAAGGATCATTTCCTCCAAGGCTAATCTGCCCGGCTGCGTTGCTTTTCAATGTAGCTACCGCTGCTTTCAATTCGGCATCCACTTTTGCAAATATGGCCTGTTGGGTATCGTAAGCCGGGGTTGTAGTACCACCATATCTTGCCTGAAAAGCCTGGCTGTAAGGAATACTTCCGTTGATATCGCTCACGTAGAATGCATAGTACGATAAAAGTATTTGTGAAATTGCTTTCATATTTACCCTGGCATTTTTATCGGCATCAGGCATTGATTCAATATTTTTTATTGCATCTACTAACGCCGGACCTAATCTGCCATAAAATATCTTACCGTAACGGGTGTTGAACTGCGAACCAACATTATTAAAGTTCAACCCATTTCCTGTACTAAGGGTAGCATACTGCATCCATAAATTGGCTGCGCGATAAACGTCAGCAAAATATTCGAAATCGTCTTGCGAACCTACTGCTGCACGAAGAAACTGATCTTCAGGTTTAACTTCATATAATGTAGTAGGATTCAAATTTGCCTCTACAAAACTTTCCTTTTTACAGCCTCCTGCCACAAGGATGGCTGAAATCATCAGGAAATATATTTTTGTTTTATTTATAGTCTTCATATCTGTATTTCTTTAATGATTAAAACGATGCCCTGATATTAAAACCTAAACTTCTAACCAAAGGCCAGCCTCCGTATTCGGCAAAAGCGCCTGCTCTGTTGCTAAAAATACTTTCAGGATTAATACCATCCTTAGCTGTTTTATACAAATAGGCGATATTTCTACCGGTTAAATTTAAGCTTAAAGTATTGATCTTTAATTTACTCAAATATTTGCTAGGTACGTTGTATCCAACAGTTACCTCACGAAGCGCAACCCATGAATTTTCAAATACTGAATACTCTCTGATACCACTTGACCATTGACTTAAGTTTTCATAGTAAGCATAAGCTGGAATTGGTTTTAACAACCCCTGTTTAACTGCATCTGCATAAGTCATTCCGCCTAAATCCACCCCATTTGCTTTTAAACCATCGTTTAATACACCATCAGGAATAATACCATCATGCTGTGTCACACCGTTTGCATCTGTATAAGTTATTCCTCCAGATGCTTCATCTCTACCGAAAAGGGAATTGGCAAACGAACCATTAGCTGATCCATATTGATGTGTTCCTGAAGCCATTAAACCACCAATCTTAGCGTCAATCTGAAAACTTAAGGTAAAGTTTTTGTAAGATAGTTCTTGTCTGGTACTGGCAAGATAATTCTCCATCATAGTACCCAAATTTTTCCTGGTACCATCATAATCCTGAGATCTTACATAGGTATAATAACCACCAGTAGTTCCATAACCTGTATTACCCAATACTTTTTTGCCATTGCTTGGGCTGGCAATTGGATTACCACTTGCATCTTTCTTTTGATAGTATGAATAGCCGTAACCGGTAATTAACGAACCATATACTTCACCTACTCTGGCTACAGAAGTAATATCGTTACCAAAAGCTAAATCAAGGTCGTAATTTTCAACACCTGGTGCCAATTCTATGATCTTATTGCGGTTACGCGTAAAAGTTACTGAGGCATTCCAGTTAAAATCTTTTGATACAATCGGCTTAGCAGTTAACAAAACCTCAATACCTTGATTTTGGATGTTACCTGCATTTAAAGCTTGTGAGCTAACTCCAGACTCTTGTGGTAATGCAAAACTTAAAATTTGGTTGTAAGAATTTTTCTTGTAATAAGCAAAGTCAACGTTGATACGGTTTTTTAAGAAACCTAAATTGGTTCCAATTTCAAGTTCCTTGGTTAACTCATTCTTTAAATTGTTATTTTTAAGAATATTGTCGCTAAATCCGTAAACTGATTGGTTACCACCACCGGCATTACTAAAAGTGCCATCCTGTAACCTATAGTAACCAGCTGTATTAGTATATTGTGGCTGAGCAGATAAACCTGTGTATGAATACGATGCCCTTAATTTACCAAAAGATAGTACTGAACTATTTTTGAATGCAGGTAATTCTGTGAATATCCATGACAATCCAACACTTGGATAGAAGTATGAATAGTTACCATGGCCATCTTTATAGGTTAATGATGATGACCAATCATTTCTACCGCTAAAGTTTAAGGTTAACATGTTTTTCCAGGTCACATCGCCATACAAATAAACGGCATCGGTACGTTCACCTAAATTTGGATAGGCACTTGTTGATGCTGGGTTAATGGAGTTTCCAATTGAATATACATCAGGAATTTTAAGTCCACCGTTGGTGTATGATCTGTTATAAAAAGCGGAGTTACCCAGGTTTTTCTGATAGGTTTCAGCACCCAGTGAAGCATTTAATTCAAAATCATTAGAAAGCTGTTTAGTTGCATTTAACAATCCCTGTATACGGTATGATTTATTGGTATTTTGCGAGATCTCATAATCGCCACCTGAAAAAGCAACACCGCTTCCTCTATTTTTTCTTTCGTAGGCAATGTTATAAAAGTTAGTATTGGTTCTTACCAAAGCCGAAAGCCATGGAAGAATTTTAATATTTACATCAATATTGGCCAATAAATTATTTTCCTTTTGAGTTCTGTTATCATTTTCAAGTCCGAATGCAAATGATCCGATACCATAAGGATCGTAAAGATTACGATTGCTCGAACCCAAAGCTCCGCCAGTTACCGGATTGATATTGTTATTGATATAGGTACTTAAATCAACGTTTCTGGGTTTATAGTAAGTAAATGCAAACAAAGGATTATTAGCACTACCTTGTCTTGCCGGATTCAAAGAATTCGACATGGTATAATTTATACTCGCATCAACTGAAATCGCTTTTGAAATTACTCGTGTTACCCTTAGAGCAAAGGCATCTCTTTTTAAGTTATTACCAGGTAAAACACTCGAATTATATAAATTGGTATAAGCTAAACGATAGGTTGTATTTTCATTTGCGCCTTCAACCGATACGTTGGTATTGATAAACTTTCCGGTATTAAAATAATCTAATGGATTATTGGCTACCCACGGTCTAACTACCCCATCTAAATCTTTAACCATTCTTCCGTCTAATTTAGGGCCAAAAGAATAACCACCAACATAATAACCTGCCTGTTGATCTACAACATCCATTCCGTTTGCATCTTTGGCAAAAACAGGTGAAATTCCACCTCCGTACTCATTTTGAAGATCTACAAATCTGTAAGCATCATCAAAAGAACTTGTTTGCGATACCGTTACACCCAAGCCTTTGGTAGTTTTACCCTTTTTAGAAGTAATAAGTAGTACACCACCCGCAGCTTTAGAACCATATAGTGCCGAAGCAGCGGCTCCTTTTAACACACTGATGCTTTCAATATCATCTGAGTTAATATTTTTCATGATGTTACCAAAATCTGCGGCATCACCCCATGAGTCTGCCCCAGAAGTACCAGGCTCTAACAATATACCATCGTAAACTACCAAAGGTTGGGTATTCGAACTCAATGATGAGTTACCTCTGATTCTGATTCTGGAAGAAGAAGAAGGTCCACTGGCACCCTGGTTAATCATAACCCCTGCTACTTTACCCTGCAATGCATTTACCACATTGGCATTGTTGGCCTGTGCCAATTCTGTACCACCAACCGCTGTTGCAGAATAAGTTAACCTTTTCACTTCCTTTTTAACACCAAAGCCCGTAACAATAACTTCGCTTAGTGATTTGGTATCATCATTCATCACTATATTCAGGTTAGCAGCAGCCGAAACTTCCTGGGTTACCAAGCCTATAGATTTAATGATTAATTTTGCTCCATCTTTAACGGTAAGGCTAAATCTACCATCGGCATTGGTAGAAGTTCCGTTTTGTGTTCCCTTTTCGAGGATACTTACCCCGGGGATTGGGTTACCAGATGCGTCTTTAACCGTACCTGTAACGTTCTTTTGCGCAAAAGCGGTTATTGTTAAAAAACACAAGAACAATATGCTTAAGCACCTTAAGTACATTTTTTTCATAATTTATTTTGTTTAGTTTAAGATTAGTTAAAATAATTGGGGACTCTAATTTCTCAGCCTTTTTGTTCTTTCATACTTTGTTGGTTAGTTAAAAATTGTTTTATTTAATTGTTTAGTTTTAGTTATTCAAATAGGCTATTTTCTACCATTAAACTGGCCGCGGCCAATAGTTCTGCCTCGTTTGTTAGTGTAGAAAACTTAATATCTGTTTGTTCGGCAATACGGGGAATACAAAACTCGTTTAGTGCCTGTTGTATAGGCGGAAGGAGCATTTTTCCGGCCTTAGCACCCTGCCCGCTTAAAACAATGCGCTCAGGATTTAGAATATGGATTAAAGTGGCCAGACCTTTACCGATCTGGAATGCGGCATCGGCCAAAATAGAAATGGCTACAGGATCTTGTTTGATTACTGCATGCAAAAAATGATCGACATGGCTTTTACTTTCATCTTTAAATAAGGTTTTTAAACTGGTTTCTTCCCCATTTTTCACTGCAGCTTCAGCTTTTTGCACCATTACCAAAAGTGATGTCTCTACTTCTAAACAACCTCGCTTACCGCAAGAACATAAGGTATTTGACTCAGACAATGGGATATGACTAAACTCACCAGCATAGCCGCTACTCCCCCTATACAATTTACCATTTATAATTAAGCCCAATCCTGTACCCAGGCCAATATTAACTACCAGCACATCTTTCAAATTTCTTGCTTCGCCAAAATTTAATTCAGCTAAGGCAATCAAACTAGAATCGTTATCAATGTAAACCGGCAGGTTTAATTTTTTCGATAAATAGTCTTGCAAACTGATATCATCATGTATTTGCATAAAAGAATAATTTACTCCTCTTTCTGCATTCACAAAGCCAGGCATACCTATGCCTACACCCAATAAATATTCCTTGCTAATGTTTGATTTTTTGATGCAATCGTCAATAAAGGCTATTAAACCATCCACACTTTTACCCTCAGCCAGATCTAAATCGATAGTCTGAGTGGGCAAAACCTGATGGTTTGACAAATCATATATGGTTAACTGAGTGGTTAACTGATCCATGGCTACAGCTATTATGTACCTTTTATAATTAGGGTTCAATAAAAAATTCAATGCGCGACGCCCTCCCGTTGAAGGAGCTAATCCTTGTTCGATAATTAAACCATCCTCTATTAACGAGTTAACAGTTGAGGTAATTAGCGGCAAGCTCTTTTTTGTGCGTTTACTTAAATCAGTTAGGGACGATTTCTTTTTATAGTAAAGCAGCTTAATGATGTCGGCTCGTAATCTTTGTGCTTTCTTAATAGTTGCTGACATTTTACATTTGGTTTACATAAAATTATAAAAAAAAATAAAAGAAACGAAATCTTTTTAAAAAAATTAAAAAGAACTTGATTTAAATCTCATTTAATGGATAAAAACATTAACACAATTCAAGAATTAAAAACACTATAAGAATAAACTTAAACCACCATTTTGGCCACAATGATATCATTAACAAAAAAAACGGCAATTTTCATATTGAAAATTGCCGTTTATGACTAGATCATTATATTAATAGGTTTAATCAGTCAACCTAAGAAAATTTATTAACTAGATTTTTCGGGAATTTGATTGATTAATATTTCAATTTTATAACAATTTCCCATGTACCTTGTTCAAATATTGCAAAGTCGAACCAATAATTGAAGTATTTCCCAATTGCGCTGCTATTATTATACATATCAATACGCTGACCCCAAATTGGAATTCCCTGCCCAGCAGGAAGTCCGCCAATAACAGGAATTGGCATTCCGGCAACTTCGATCTCTAACCGATCAGAAAACTCAGTATAACTTGTAATTTTTTGCAAGCCTAAATTATGCCAGTCTTTCAAATTTGGATTTGCAGCTGTACCATATTCGTACCCTAATAATGTTTTCGGATCTATGGCACTATCATCTTTCCTCAAGGTTTTAATAATTAGCTTATTACCTGTCGACTGTACTTTTGTAAAAGTTACATCCATACCATCTATGCCATCAACACCTGAAAATTGATAAGAATATGGCCCAGCAGGAGTTGTTGTAATTCTCAGCGCATTTTTTAATACCTGCTCGCCCGAACTATTCTTAACTTTAACATCAATTATATAAACCCCTTTGGGGAATATTTTAACATCAGTAGCTTCACCATAAATTAGTATTTGCCCATTTTCAGGTTTTATATCTATCGCAGGTCTGTTTACTTTATATCTTATCGCATCAATTTGAGATAAGTCTTTTTCTAAACCACTTGCAGTTGCTTTCCAAAAGTACGTATCAACCCTGTAATTCATCAAATCCGTAAGTACTTTCCCTGATTCATCATGTATTGCATCAATACTAAACTCAAGGGGTTTTGTTGATTCATCGGTTGCTAAAGCCGATGAAGTATACAATCCTCTTCCTGTTGTTACCGTAACGGAAGGGCTGGGATATTTTATTGCAGGACTCAAAAACCCTGTTTTATCGTTTTTTTTGCAGGAAACGAAAAGAGCCATAGACAACAAAAATAAAGAGATATTCGTTTTAAATATTTTTTTCATATCAATTGAATTAATTATCATTAGTTCTAAAATATTTGAGTTTTAGTCCTGCGCTAAAATTACCACCTTGCGCCAATACATGGATTCGGGCATTGGCAGTTACCAGGTTATGAGTTTGTATCTCAGAACCATAAATTACCGAATCAACCCCTTTTATTTTTCGGTGCTCATATCTCATCCTATAAGCTGATGTTTGTAAGGTACTTCCTGCACTTACACCTCCACCGAGTCCATAAATCATTAGACTATCAGTATTATTATCTTTATAGTATTTAGTTTTGTCAATAACCGCCTGCTCTAACGTTATATTGCCATTGGGAATTATAAACCTGTTTAACAACAACCTTAATGTATCTAAACCAATTTTCTTTAATGGTCTGGGTGCTTGTTTATCTGAGGGAGTAAAACGTCTTTGAAACCGCATAACACCATCATTGGGCATCGCATATAAAGTAATATTCTGTTGGTTAATTAACGCTTTAGTATTTGTTAGGTCTATAATTTTGATTAATGAATCAAACAAATGATTAGGTCTGCTTGCTAAAAAATCGTACGCGGTCATGCTTTTTTCTGATTCAGGCTGTCCAGATAGACCACCATCCACATAATATTCGTTTTTTTGGCAAGCCGATAAAATTAGCGCCATTGCAAAACTGAATACTAAAATTTTAAATGAATTACTTTTCATATTAAATATTTTATCATATTAATTTATACTGTCCAATTATTTCCAATAGTCATTTTGCGTGATCACAAAATTACTTTGTGCTATGATAGTCTGATCAATTGGCAGCAACCATGCACCAGCTTCATACCAATTTGCTGCTGTTATTTTAGAATTCTTTGCAAGTTTTCTTGTCCTAACCAAATCAAAGAAATATTGACCTTCGCCCACGAGCTCTTTTTTACGCTCCAATAAAATAGTATCCTGTAAATTACCTCCGCTGGTATAAGGTCTGGCATAAGCTCTTGCTCTCACTGTATTAAGCAATGTTACGGCTTCTCCAGGTCGATTAACAGCGGTACTCGCTAAAGCTTCCGCCCTTAACAAAATAATATCAGATAAACGTGTTATGATGATATTAGATTCATTGATATTTTGAGAAGCTGTATCTCCTTTCAATTGCAGTGTCCTATATTTACCCAGATAATATCTATTCGTTGCATTAAATGTTTCATTACCCACCCTAACAGATTTAGCATAATACTCTTTAACAAACCAGCTAAACCTTCTCGCATCCTTACTACCAGGAACAAACATTTCATTCATTTGAGCGGTTGTTGGACTTAACAAATACTTGTCATCACCTCCGCCACCATCTGATTGATCCTTGTACCATGGTCTGCCCAAAGTCCGGTTATAAACTCGATTTTTCTGAACTTCCCTGGCATTTGCATCGAAATTTAATTCAAATATTCCTTCTGGCGATTTTCCTACGAAAATACTAACCAAATTATTAGTATCTGTAACAAGCTTGTATGGCCCTCTGGTGATTACGCTATCACACAATTTTTCACAACTCGAATAATCCTGCATCCACCCCATAACATGAGCCTTTATAGCCCAGGCAGCCCCTTTTGTAGCTCTTACCGCTACATCGTTAGCAGCATAAGAAAGCTGTAAGTTGGCAATCGCAACGTCTAAATCAGCATTGATTTGTTTAAAAACATCTGCCTTAGGAGCCCTTGGAATGTTATCCAGATTGATACTTTTTAAATTCAAGGGTACATCGCCCCAAAAACGGGTTAAATAAAAATAAGTTAAACCTCTAATAAAACTGGCCTCTCCTATGTGTCTCTTTTTAGTAGCTTCGTCATAAGCTGGAATCTGAGAGATCTTTTCAAGTACAAGATTACATTGAGCAATTATTTTATAAAAATCATTCCAGTTGCCACCACCATTATTTATCAAAGGGGCCACGGTATTAGTGGCGATAAGCGTCTCCGTTCTTACATTTGAACTCTGCGAGTAACTCGAAAAAACATCTGCCCGCATATCACCCATTAAAAAAACCTTATCAGGCACCACGAAACGCAAAAAAGAATATGCGGCAGAAATTGCCTTTTCTACATCTGCAGCAGAAGTTATTGCATTCCCTTCTGTTGGGATATCTATTACATCTGGATTTAATATCTTTTTGCATGAAAAAAGTAATGCAAAAGCCATTAATACAATGTAAAGTACTTTTGATTTTCTTTTAATTAAATTATTCATATCTCTTAAAATTCAAAGTTAAAACCTAAATTAAACTTATTTGGAAGAGGGTATCCGTTTCCTTGATCGTATCCATAATAGTCCACATTTTCAGGATCAACCCCCGTATATTTGGTGATAATAAAAACATTATTCATTCCTCCATAAACACGTAGTCGTCTAACATTTAATTTAGCCAAAAACTTTGGAGCAAAATCATAACTAAGATTCACATTATTCAACCTTACAAAACTTCCATTTTCTAGGAATAAATCGGTATTGGTATCATAGTTGCCAATGAAATCATAACTCGAGGTGGCATAATATCTCCATGGATTTAACACCGGGAATTTGGCATCAGTATGGGTTGGTGTCCAGACATCTAAGTCGGATACATCTAATAAATTCCTCTGACCTCCTGGGTAATTAACATTTGTACTATTTGTCCAACTTACCGCCTTTATTCTGTCAGCCAATACAGTATTATATACTTTGGCACCAAAAGAATAGTTGAAAAATAAGCTTAATTGCAATGTCGAATTATTTTTAAGCTTGTAGCTAAATGTGTGCGCTAAACTACCCGTAAATTTAGGGTTAGGATCGCCACTATACACCTTGTCTGCAACACCTCTAACATCTATTACTCCATCACCATTTACATCTAATAATCTGATATCTCCAGCATGGTATGGGTCCTGAGAAGTAAAGCCACTTCCATTAGGGTAAAGCTTTCCTCCTGTATATTTATTTATAGGAACAGAGGCTTCATCAGGATATACACCAAGATATTTTAATAAATAAAAACCATTTAATGGCTTGCCAACCTGTAAATAAGGTGATCCACCTGCGTAACCACCGCGCGTAACACTGCGCCCAAAATCTGGCAGCTTTGTTAATACATTTTTATTGGTTCCACCTATAAAGGTAACTGAGTATTGGAAACTTTTTTCTGGAGCTGTAATGTAGGCCGTAATTGCCGCTTCGAAACCCGTATTACGCACCGCTCCACTGTTTATAAAACGAGAAGAATAACCACTAGTTCCATTCAATGCATCTGGAAATAAGAAACCATCTTTATTTTTATGATAATAATCGAAGGTTGTTGTTAAACGACTATTTAAAAATTCTAAATCTAAGCCTACTCCATATTCTTTAGAGGTTTGCCAGGTTAAATTTGGCAATGGAATACCATTTCCACCATTATAATTTGGATATAAAGTTGGAACACCGTTATAAGTTGGAATTGATCCATAGCCAGAAGCTCCGTTACCACCTGAGTTATATGCGCCCAACGATAGGTAACTATCTTGGTATTGTTCGCCAGCTTTACCTATACTTGCTCTGATTTTACCGAAGCTAAACCATTTCCCAACATTATTGCTGAAAAAACTTTCTTTGGTAAATACCCAGCCTGCAGATCCGGAAGGGAAATAACCCCATTGTTTATTTACACCAAATTTTGATGATGCATCAGCCCTTACTACTGCCTGAAATAAGTATTTCTTATCATAATTGTAAGATAACCTTGAATAGTAAGATAATAAACCATATCCGATATTATGGGTAATTAAGTTCAAATTAGCCTGTGGATATCCCTGAATAACTTGCTGGGCATCATTAGCACCACCAGTAGCCGATCCAAAAATATTATCATTTTGGCTGGTGTTTATTGAATTACCAATAACAAAGTCAACATTATGTTTCTCTCCAAAAGTATTGTATAACCTAATAAAAGTTTCACTTAACAAATTCACATTCTCATTAGAATAATACGACGCTGAAGATTTAAGATCTTGGTTTACTGCAGAGGGAGAAAAACCTCTGGTTCTATAAAAACCATAATTTGCTGAAGCCCTAGAAGTGATATTTAACCATTTTAATATATCGTAAGACGCCTCCAACTGTGCCAATATCTTACGGGTTAAATCGATATTTACACCCTTGTTATATGATTCTAAATAAGCGTCAAAAAAGCCACTTTCCGGCCCAGGTCTAAAAGATGAAGAAAAATTATTTCCAACAACTGCTGCATTATAGGTATCCCCTCTTCTCTGGCTGGCATCAGTTTGGCTTAAGTTTGCCCTTCCGGTAATTGTTAATTTACTAGAGGGCTTAAATACTCCGGAATAAGTTAACGAGTAACGTTTAAATCCCGAGCCGAGAACAATACCTTTTTCATCATAATAATCTGCACCTAAACGATAGCTAGCATTTTCTGTTGCACCACTAATCCCAAGATTTATATTTTTCAGTGTTGCATTTTTGAAAAATAATTTTTGCCAATCGGTTGAATTATTATAGAAGCTATTTAAACTATCTGTTAATTCAATGGGGATATCAGTAAAACCACCACCCACTTTTGAGCCTCCATAACGCGTAAATTGAGAAATTTTATAATCACGCTCTGCTTTACCACCTAGTGTTTTACGCAATTCGGGATAATAACTTAAACCAAACTGAGAGTTTATACTCACAATTGGCTTACCGATTTTTCCACGTTTGGTATTGATGATAATTACGCCATTCGCACCTCTCGAACCATAAATTGCTGTAGAAGCTGCATCTTTCAACACATCAATAGATTCGATATCGTAAGGACTGAATCCAGATAATACACTAGTAATTGCTTGTCGCGGATCAGAAGGATTAAAAACATCTTGCTCCAAAGGAACACCATCAATGATAAATAATGGCGTACTTACCACATTCGAATTGGCTGAATTAGAAAATGCAGCCACCCCTCTTAGCGTAACATTGCTTCTTCCCCCTGGTAAACCCGAATTGTTTTGAACGACCAAGCCAGGTACAAGCCCTTGTAACAAGCCTTCTATTGATGCGCTCGGTTGGTTTTGTAATTGCTCACCTTTTACTGTAGAAAGAGAACTTGAGGCCTCATGCTTTTTCTGAGTACCGTAGCCAATGCTGACATTTACCTCTTTCAAGGTTGTATTATCTTCTTTCAAAGTAATATCAATAGTATTCTGTTTTGCAATGATTCTCTCTGTTGTAATATATCCTAAAAATGAAAATTGTAAAATATCTCCCTCTTCTGCAGAGATATTAAATTTACCACCATCGTTTGTTTGAGTCGCTATTTTTTTCCCCTTAACCTTTACTGTTACACCCGGAAGGCCTTTAGATTTATCACTTACTGTTCCTGTAATTATTTTTTGACAATAAGCAATCGTGGTTAGAAAAATTAATGGAATTAGGCTCAAATACTTTAAGTAATTTTTTTGCATATTCTTTTTTTGATTAGTTTATTTTATTTAAAGAAGGTTTGTTGTTGAATTATTTTATTTCATCGGCACATTTTAGTTAAAGGTTAAACGTATACATAGGGTACATACACCCATTTAAGGTTTTAATAAATTATTTAGAAAGTTTTTGTCACTTTCTTAAAAGAAGACTGGTAATAATTGGGTTGGGTTTATATAAGGCATCAATTCAAATCTACCAAATTGCAATTCTCCTAAAACATCATCTGTTTAGACATAACTACTTAACTTGATGGGCATTAATTTTTGATCCGCACTGAACAAATCGGTGTTAATCATTAATACTTGGTAGATAGTAGATGGAATCACATTAGTAGCAACAACAATTAGTTAAATAATGGGTAAGAAATGCCTAATTCAAATGTTTTTAAAATTCAATTTAGTTAGGATCGAATTTTAAAAATTGCTACTGTTTCTTTACATCATTTTTACTAAATGCTGACATAACAAACTTATAAAAAAAATCATATAATCAATGTATACTTTTTAATTTTTTTAAAAAGGTGATTTTAGCACAAAAAAGGCCTGCAGAAGTCTGCAAGCCTTGTATAAATTTGATTGAATTTGTTTTGTTTAATGAATACCCATAAACAATCGGCTCCACCTTATTTTATGTAAGAAAGAAGCGGTGCTATCCCAGCTCATCCAAACAAAAAGAGCTTTACCCACAATGTGGTCTTCGGGTACAAATCCCCAATAGCGCGAATCGGCTGAGTTATGACGGTTATCGCCCATCATCCAATAATAATCCATTTTAAAGGTATAGTTGGTAGCCAGCTTATCGTTAATAAACCACTTGCCATCTTTTTGCTCTACTTTATTGCCTTCGTAAGTTCTGATGGCACGATAATAAAGCGGCATGGTATTGCTGTCAATCTGAACCGTCCATCCTTTTGAAGGGATTTTAACCGGACCGAAATTATCACGGTTCCAAACCCGGTTTGGATCATTCGGGAAAACACCACCCTGAACAGCCCCAGGCGCATCAGGACTTAAAGTTACCGATTTAACAAAATCCAGTGCTTTCAGTTTATCTGCAATTTCTGATGTTGCATCTACAATATAAGTATTGGCTGCCACAGCAGGCGAACTACCCAGATTTAGCTTAAATTCATCCAATGCAGAATAATTAAAATCCATGGTTTTAAATTCGATGCGGTACGGCATCATGCCCGTATTTTTTAATGGCTCGGCTTTACCATTTATACTGGCAATACCGTTGCTCATCGAAATTACATCGCCCGGAATACCAATACAACGTTTAATAAAGTTCTCGCGTTTATCAACAGGCCTATCAACAATGGTATAAGTGCTGCGTACCTGCTCGCGCCCCATACTCCGAACCAGTTCGTAATAACTGGCAACCTGATTTTCTACCGCAACGGTATCTCCTTCCGGGAAGTTGAAAACCACCACATCGTTTCTTTTAATTTTGGATAAACCCGGTAAACGGTGGTATTTCCACTGAACGCCATCCCAATAAGCTTTGGTTGAAGTTGTTAAAGGCATAGTGTGGTGTGCAAAAGGGAAAGCAACCGGCGTCATCGGGATACGGGCACCATAATTTACTTTACTTACGAAAAGAAAATCGCCAATTAATAACGAACGCTCCATCGATCCTGATGGAATGGTATAAGCTTCGATAAAGAATACACGGATGATGGTTGCAGCCACCACGGCAAAAACAATGGCATCTACCCACTCGCGGGTTTTGGTTTTCTTTTTCTTTGTGGCATCTTTTTTTCTCTGCCAGAATTTATAATTCATATATCTTAATTTTGGTTCGCGATTTTATTTAATCGGCAACCTGTTATCTGTAATCCTTTTGGGGTGATTTCACAAATTAAGTGATTTCGCAGCTTTATTTCTTGTTTGGTTAATCGGTTAACTGTATAAATTGCTTAACTGATAATTTCCAACCTTTAACTGAAAACTTTCGTCTATTCAAAAATATCAGTAATATTAAAAAATCCTTTTTTATCGCTCAACCATTCTGCGGCCACTACAGCTCCTAAAGCAAAACCGGCACGGTTATGTGCAGTATGTTTTATTTCTATTTCATCAACCTCACTACTGTAAATTACCGTGTGCGTACCTGGTATATTTTCAATCCGGTGCGATTCGATCAGCAATTGCTCAGCTTTCGGAAACAGCTCTACATCTGTACCTACTACTTCGTTTAACCACTCTTGTTTGCGCTCCAGGTTTTCTACAATACCTTCTGCTAATGTAATGGCTGTTCCGCTCGGCGAATCCAGTTTCTGGGTATGGTGAATTTCTTCTACCTGTACCTCGTAAGCCGGATAATTATTCATCAGTTTTGCCAGTGTTTGGTTCAACTTAAAGAATAGATTTACGCCAATACTGAAGTTAGACCCATAAAGCAGGGTATTGTTACTTTTATCGCAATCATCTTTTACTTCCTGCAATTTACCATACCAACCCGTTGTACCTACAACAACCGGCACGTTGGCATCAAAACAGGCATCAATATTTTTTAAAACCGAATCGGGTGTGCTAAAATCGATGGCTACATCGGCAGCCTTTAAATTTTCGCGGGTTAAATCTTCCTGATTATCGATAGTTATTTTTAGAACGATTTCGTGACCGCGTTCGAGTGCAAATTTTTCTATAATCTGCCCCATTTTGCCGTAACCTAAAAGCGCAATTTTCATCTGTATTTTTATATTAAAGGTGATTGAAAGATCATGATTTATAAGTGGTTTATTGTTGGTAATACCATGATCGTTTTTGTTGAGATTAAAAGGTAAGTGATAATTTTACTGCTGGTGTGGCATTAAAACCATACACGCTGTTGGTATTGATCATAGTTGGCATAATCTTAACCGTTCCCAGATTATCGTCGATGTTAAAGAAATGCAGTCGCGCTGCTACATAAGCATCTACAATATTGGCAAAATACACCAAACCATAAGAAAAAAGTACGATTTGTCTGTTTCTTCTATAAGTATCTTTACGTAATGTGATGCCTGAGGTAGAATATCTGGCACCAAAAGGCCCTGTTGGATCAAATTCGCCATTATGCGAATCGCGATACTGCAGTTCTTTTAGCGATAAATCGTATTGCTTGCTACTTTCTATGTACGACATGGTAAGCACGGTAATACCACCATAAATGGCTGCTATTTTACCACCGGTATAAATCTTTTGCCAAAACTGGCTTTTACCAGCTCTAGTCCCGTAACCATCGCTCAGTAATTGCATGTTATACAACTGCCCCCAGCCTGGTATAATCATCGATCTGAAAATCGCCTTTCTACCGGCAACTTTACCAGGGTTAACATACTTGGCTTTCATCGAATCCTGGCGGGTTACCGGCTGCTTTGCTCCTCCCTTACCTATTGGCGTAACCAATTTGGTTTTGGTGGTATCAGCTGGTTTTAATACAGTATCCTTCACCTGCGCGGTAGCCAGGTTTACAATTAAAAATGTAAATAAAGAAACCAGTATTAAAAGCTTCGTTTTTTGCATTACCAGTCTAATAATTCTAAAATCCGGTTCAGGTCGTCGTCGCTCATAAATGGAATTTCTAT
>Ga0308157_10002900_pt1 | contig 26542 bp, 17 predicted proteins | sample PhyBR1_FD_201035 | JGI IMG/M metagenome (GOLD analysis project Ga0308157, IMG submission 201035) | Phyllosphere microbial communities from UC Gill Tract Community Farm, Albany, California, United States - DLSLB.R1 | ecosystem: Host-associated > Plants > Phyllosphere > Unclassified | place: USA...
TTTTACTTTTTCCTAATTAAATTTCTGGATAGTTTTCTTCGTTGGTGTCAAGATATTTCGACACTTTATACGCTATGTACGCTAGGCTGGTGATGATTGCTACCAATATCGCCGTTATATAATTTTCCATTTTTGTTTTCGTGATTATGAGTTACAGCTACTGGTTTTTTAGTAACTTTTTCTTGTAAATATTGAAATACGACGAATAAAACCGGTATGATTAACAATCCTAGAATTACTCCCGAAACCATTCCGCCCGCGGCACCAATACTGATTGAATGGTTACCTTGAGCCGATGGACCTTTGGCATACATCATCGGAATTATCCCAACGACAAAAGCCAGTGATGTCATGATAATGGGACGCAAACGTAGTTTTGCTGCCTGCAATGCCGAAGCGACCAATCCTTGTCCAGATCTTCTTCGTTGTGATGCGAATTCGACTATCAGAATGGCATTCTTCGCGAGCAATCCGATGAGCATGATCAAGGCAACTTGTACGTAAATGTTATTTTCGATTCCTGTTAATCCGATGGCAACGAATACTCCGAAGATTCCGGCTGGGATTGATAGGATTACTGCCAAAGGCAAAATATAACTTTCATACTGAGCGGCTAGCAGGAAGTAAACAAATATCAAACACAATAGGAAAATCGTTGCTGATTGTCCTCCTGAAGCAATCTCTTCACGGGTTTGTCCTGAAAATTCATAACTGTAACCTGCGGGCAATTGCTGAGCGGCAACTTCTTCAATCGCTTTGATCGCATCTCCCGAACTAAATCCAGGTTTTGGAATTGCATTAACCGAAATAGAATTAAACAAATTGTATCTCGAAGCGGTTTCTGAACCATAAATACGGGATAGTTTTACCAACGTATTTATAGGAACCATTTCGCCATTTTTGTTTTTTACAAACACACGATCAATCGCTGAAGGATCGGCTCTATCGGCAATATCTGCCTGAACAACAACTCTGTAATATTTTCCAAAACGATTAAAGTCGGACGCTTGGGCGCTACCAAAATAAGCCTGCATCGTTTGCAGAATGTCTTTTACATTTACACCTAATTGATCTGCTTTGGTATCATTAATATCCAATTGCAATTGTGGATAATCGGCTTTGAAAGAGGTAAAAGCAACTGCAATTTCAGGACGTTTCATTAGTTCGCCAATGAACGTTTGAGAGATGCCGCTAAACTTATCTAATTTACCACCTGTTTTGTCCTGCAATACTAAATCCAAAGCTTCCACATTACTAAAACCAGGTACAGTTGGGAAACTGAATACGAAGAAACTACCTTCTGAAATGGCTCCTAATTTGCCACGAACCTGATTCATGATTTCATCGATATTCTTGATTTCGCCACGTTCTTCATTTGGTTTAAGCAAAACAAAAACGACTGCTGATGATGGACTGGTAGAATTGGTCAATAAGTTGAAACCTGAAATGGCAGTTACAAATCGTGACGATTCCAAACCTCTTAAAGTATTCTCCGCTTTGGTCATTACTTTTTGAGTTCCATCTAAAGAAGTTCCAGAAGGAGTATTCACCGCAATGGCAATAAATCCTTGATCTTCTGTTGGAATAAATCCTGAGGCAGTATTTTTTACCATTATAATTGTAGCAACAGTAATGACAGCCAAACCTCCTAAACTTACCCATTTGTTTTTAATTAAGAATTTTAATCCGCCTACATAACGGTTGGTCAAAGCATTAAAACTATTATTAAATCCAATGAAGAATTTTTCTTTAAATCCTTGTTTTTCGTGTTGGGTTTTGCCGTTGTGTGCAACGTGATTATCTTTTAAAAATAAAGCGGCAAGGGCAGGGCTTAAAGTCAAAGCATTTACAGCAGAAATTACAATTGCAATTGCCATCGTAAAAGCAAACTGACGATAGAAAACTCCCGTTGAACCTTCCATAAAACCAACCGGCAAGAATACAGCGGCCATTACCAGCGTAATCGAGATAATTGCGCCGGTGATTTCGTGCATGGCTTCGTGTGTGGCGATTTTTGGCGACAAATGTTTGTGTTCCATTTTGGCGTGCACCGCTTCGACGACGACAATCGCATCATCGACCACGATTCCGATAGCAAGGATTAATGCAAAAAGCGTTAAAAGATTGATCGAAAATCCAAATAGCTGCATGAAAAAGAACGTTCCCAAAATAGCTACAGGCACTGCAATTGCCGGAATTAAAGTCGATCTAAAATCCTGAAGGAACAGAAATACAACGATAAATACCAATATAAAAGCTTCAATCAAAGTATGTTCTACTTGTGCAATAGATTGGTCTAATGAAACTTTTGTACTGTAAAATATATTGTGTTTTATTCCGGAAGGGAAATCTTTCGAAGCTTTAACCATCAATTTGTTAATCGCAATCTGAATGTCATTCGAATTAGAACCAGCCAACTGGATAACACCAATTACGATTCCTTTTTTACCATTCAAACGAGTTAAACTATTATAAGAGTAAGATCCAAGTTCCACTCTGGCCACGTCTTTCAATCGAAGTGTTGAACCATCAGGATTAGAACGTATTGCAATGTTTTGGTAATCCTCTGGTTTGGTTAGTTTTCCTTTGTATTTGATTACGTATTCAAAAACCTCGTTGCTTCGTTCTCCAAATTTACCAGGAGCGGCTTCCAAACTTTTGTCCTGAATAGCAGCCATCACTTCGTTTGGCGTTACATTATGCGTTGACATTTGTGTTGGATTCAGCCAAACACGCATTGAATAATCTTTTACACCACCAAAAATACTTGCAGAACCCACACCAGGAATACGTTTAATTTCAGGAATGATATTGATTTGAGCATAATTGGCAACAAACGTCTGGTCGTATTTGGACTCATTATCAGTATACATACCGATTGCCATGATAAAACTGTTTTGTTGTTTGGCAGTGATAACCCCTTGCTGAACCACTTCGGCAGGCAACTGACTTGTCGCTTGAGCCACTCTGTTCTGAACGTTAACCGCAGCCTGATCGGGATCTGTACCCAATTTAAAGAAAACAGTAATTGCTAATGTACCGTCATTACTGGCAGTTGAGCTCATATAGGTCATGTTTTCCACACCATTTATAGATTCTTCCAGCGATGGTGCAACAGAACGTAAAACCGTTTCAGCATTGGCTCCGGGATAAACCGCAGTTACCAAAACCGATGGCGGGGCAATATCAGGAAACTGCTGTAAAGGCAATTTCGCAAGTCCCAGTATTCCTAATATGACCAGTAAAATGGAGATAACGGTTGCCAGGACGGGCCTTTGTATAAATATTTTGAACATCTTCTTAAAAATTAGTTTTTGTTAATTACTTGAGCAATTTTCGTAGTTGGTTTTTGAGGCTGAATTAACTGCCCTTCCTGAAGTTTGTCGATACCGGTTAATACAATTTGGTCTCCAGTTTTTACACCGTCTTTGATAAGGTAGTTGGAACCGCTTTTTCCGACAACCGTAATAGGCGTTTTAGTGACTTTGTTTTGTTTGTTTACAGCAAAAACAAATACTTTATCCTGCATTTCAATCGTAGCCGATTGAGGAACCAGAATCGCATCGTCATGCTCTAATCCTAAGCGGATTTTTCCAGTATTTCCAGAGCGTAAAGTTCTGTATGGATTTGGAAATGTTGCTCTAACCGTAATTGCACCGGTAGTTTTATCAAATTGGCCATCGACCATATCGATTTTTCCTGTTTGCGGATAAGCACTATTATCTGCTAATAATAAAGTAACCGGAGGCAGGTTTTTGATTTTGTCTCCAATGCTTTTTCCCGCATATTGCGATTTGAATTTGATGAAATCTGTTTCTCCCAAAGAGAAATAAGCATACACTTCGTGAACATCAGAAAGGGTTGTCAAAGCATCAACATCTGTTGCAGAAACTAAGCTTCCTTGTTTTTTAGGCAATCTTCCAATGTAGCCATTTACAGGAGCTGTAATATTGGTGTAACCTAAATTGATTTTTGCTGAAGCAACTGTGGCTTTCGCCTGTTCGATATTGGCAGCAGCAATCTTTTGAGAAGCTTTGGCTGTTTTTAACTGATAGTCCGAAACGACTTTGTTTTGAACCAACGGAGTCAGTTTATCAACTTCAAGCTGGGCGTTGATATAAGCGGCTTCGGCAGCGTGAAGACTGGCTAAAGCGTTATTCAATTGCTCACGGAAAGGGCGTTCGTTTATTTTGAATAAAGTTTGTCCTTTAGTAACATAAGCACCTTCATCAACGAGAACTCGGTCTAAATTTCCGCTTACTTGAGGACGAATCTCTATATCTACAGTTCCTTGTATAGCAGCAGGATATTCAGCATCGGTCGTGGTGTTTGCAGTGGTAATTGCCATTGTAGGCAGGACAGGCGCGGGTGCAGCAGCAGGTGCTTGCGATTTATCTCCACAATTACTAAGTGTAAGTGCGAGAATCAGGCTGATAATAATAATTACATTTTTCATTTTTATTTGGTTTTAATTAATGTACTTGTTTTTAATAGATTAGCATTTATTTGTATTTATTTTTACTATTATTAAAAAATTTAACAGTGTTAAGTAATAGTTGCTAAATTGTCAATGATAAAGTCTTCTCAATTCATCTTTTAATGAGTATTAAATTATTTATCAGCGTTAAGTAAAAGTAAAAAAGGGTTATTATTACGTTATTAAATTATTTATCACTGTTAAGTGAAATGCGAAATTTTTTTTATTGTATTGATTTTATAATCCCACCAATTGCATCTTTCAAGATTTGGTTGTTGATGGATTCCATTACGGCACTTTTGTTGATGATATTTATTGAAACTAACCCATGAATAACAGAAAAGAAGGTGAAATATTTCTGTTTTATAACCTCATTACTTGGATTTGGATTGCTATTTTTCATTATTTCAGCAATAACCTCAGTAAATAATTTGTAAGGTGCTTCGGTTGTTGGACATTTTTGTGTACAGCAAGTCATTTGAACACCAAACATTAACTGATACATTTCGGTATCCGTAAAAGCAAAATTCCAATAGGCCATCCACATGGCTTCTAATTGTTCTTCCGGTTTTTCAAATTTTGCTTTCGCTTTTTCAAGCTCTTTCGTTAATTTGACAAAACCCTGACGAGTAAGCTGTTGTAAAATAGCTTCTTTATTAGAAAAGTATTCGTAGATAATGGGAGCAGTGTACTCAATTTTATCAGCAATTTTTCTCATACTAAGACCCTGCCATCCCTCTTCTTTGACGATGGTACAAGCAGCCTCAAGAATATTATTTCTTGTTTCTTCTTTTTGTCTTAAAATACGATCTTTACTTGCCATTTGATATGAGTATTAAATTGTTTAACACTGTTAAGCAAAGGTAGCTTAAATTTTAAATATACCATAATTGAATTATCATTTTTTTTTATTGTGTAATAGAGGGATGGTGAATATGTTTAATTTATTGATTATTTGTTGTTTATGGTTTTGTAGGCAGTTGTAAAAAGAGGTTTTGTTAACTATTATTTTAAAACACAACACTTTTTTGGATTGATAAATAATTACTATTCTTTATCTTTTAGCTGAGATAAATCATTTAATGTACTGAAAATGGTTTCGTATTCTTCGAATCGATGTTCTCTAATCGGTCTGATTTTAGGTTCAGTGCTAAAATGCAGTAAAAGACACGGAGAAATATTCTTGTATTTTTCAACGTATTCATATCGAATTAGTTCGTTATTGTCGATTCGTTGTTTTATTTTGTTATGGTAAGGATACATGATTTTATGAAGTTTTGAATGTTAGGTATTCTCAGTCGTCTGTTAAATGGATTTTTCTAAAAATAGTTCCCAAGTTTCTTTTCCGAAAGCATTGTCAGGGCAAAGATTTATACCCGTGCGAAACAGTTGATGACGTATGTTGTTTGTTGGTTCTGGTTCAATATTCCAATTAAGTTGTGATTTTTTTAAATAAGTAGCTGTCATTTCATCGAAAGAAAACATTTCTGGCCCTCCAAAATCGGGAAGTAAACCTTGAGGTGGTTGTAAAGCGGTTTTTACTAATAATTTGGCTACTTCATCGGTAGCAATGGACTGGAATTTTAACCCTTCTGGAATTTTTAAAACAGATTTTTCAGAAGCAGTTTCATTTATTAAACTTTGTATAAGATTAAATACAAAACTGTGGAATTGCGTTGTTCTTACAATTGTATAAGGAATTCCGCTGTTTTCTAATATGTTTTCAACTTTAAGTTTGGCTTGATAATAGGGATAATCACTTTTATGAATGCCAACTATAGAAATGTAAACAAGGTGCTTTATACTATTTTTATCGATCGAGTTTAGTAAATTCTGGGTTCCTTCAATATCTACTTTTTCAAAATCTCTTGGATTGCTGGCACAATGAATTATAGTATTGATATCTTTTGTTGCTTCTTTCAGCCCAATGTTTTGGGATAAGTTACCTGTGAAATAAGTGATGTTGTCTTCGTTTTTGAGACCAGATTTAGAAGTCAAAATGCTCACTTCGTATTCTTTTGATTTAATTAACTGAACAATTTTTTGTCCAAGATGTCCGGTTCCTCCTGTAATTAAAATCTTGTTTGCCATACTTTTTTTATTATCAATATTGGCTTTTAATGCTACACGTTCATATTCTAATTTATCAATTGCCAATTCTGAAAGTAAATACTAGACATTTTTATTGCTATAAGTTCTTTGATAATACTTTCTAGACCAAATGTATCCTAACTCCAATGTTTTGATTATTTAATTTTTTCAAAAGCTTCTCTTGTCATTACTGCTAATGTCTCTTTTTTGCAATCCCATATAGAAACATAGTTTTTAGACATAACATAATGATTCTTCATTTTTGCAAATTTTCCATATAACATTAATGTACAAATATCTGTTGAAGTTATTAAATCATCTATTACATGACTATGAATGGTTACTTCTATTTCATTTTTATTGCCAAATTCAATTGGGATGAGACTTTTATGTAATTGTTTCTGTTTTAATAGTTTATTGTTGTTGTCGAAAGTTAATAAATAATCATTTCCAAAAAGCATAACACCATTATTTTGTGGACCTGTTAAAACAAATACTTTTTTCTCTTTATTAGTAATTATTGGTATCAAATTAAGATTAGTATTTTTATATCTCTTGTATAAGGTGTCAGAACTTATAATTTTTAAAGCTTCTGTTCTTATTTTATAAAGTCCAAGTTCATTTTCTGAAAGTTCTCTTTCAGCTAAATCTGTTTTTGCAGTTTCAACTTTGAAAGTGTTATCAAATCGTATTGTTCCTATAACTTTTGGTTTTTGGTCTTTTGAAAAGAAAATGCATGTTGAGGTTTCATTTTCTGTATATGATAAATAGCCACCTATTTTTTCTTTTTGACTATATTTTTCTATAAAAATGTCACTTCCATACCATGAAGCCATTTCTGATTTATATAAAACTTTCCCTTCTTCAATGATTTTAGAAGCTTCCTTGTCAATCTTTGATTGTCCTAAACAGTTGAATCCGAATAATGTAATGAAAAGATAAATTGTATTTTTCATATAATTAGTTTAATGGTTTTGCTTGATTTGATTTTGTTTTCTAGTGTATTGGTTGTTAGTAGTATAAAAAAATTAAAAAGGTGTGTTTTGTTGATATTGTTCTCTCATTATTCCTTCATAATAGTTTTCAATTTCGTCTGCATAATCGGTATACTTTGCAAAAACATCAGCCGTATTGATAAAAAGGGTCATGCTCTTTTCAAGCAGTTCGGCAACATCAATGATGTTAATTCGCTCACCTTTTTTGAAAGATAGATTTTGTTCTTTGTCAATGGGGTATCTAAAAGCATCAGAGTTCTTGTCAATGAGATGAAGAGTTTTGTTTAGTTTTTCAACTTCATTGCATAAATCTTTAAATGATTTTTTGTCTTCGTTATCAACTTTTATTCCATATTTAGCATTTAAATTTTCAAATGTTTTTTCAATGTGCATTTTAAAGGCTTTAAATAAATTTTCAAGGTCATGAGTGCCAGCCCTAACATAGTCGCTCTTGTCTGAATATTTTGCGAAGTATCTGATGTTTGTTTTTAGTCCTAATTCCATGCAATGTCTCGCAAGAAATAATAACGGGTAAGCAATGTAGTCTACATGAAAATTTGTAAGCAATACATCTTTTAGCAAAATATCAAAACTTCTTTTGTAACTTCCTAAGTAACTTTGAAAATTTAGGTAGTAGTCAATAAAAGCATTGAATTGGTGTTCAGTCCGTTTGTTTCTTTCAATCTGTGTCATGGTTTGAAATTATTACCGTTAACTTATAAATGTCAATTATAAAGTTCGCATATATACATTCGAATTCGAGCTGATTAGTATAATTCAATAGCATATTCAATTTTGTGAAAATAATAAAAATAGTTTTGCAAAATTTTAAAATGGCTCTTTATTTGCAGTCCGATTTTTAAATCTTTCAAGCAATATGTATAAACAACAAAACCGATTAAATTGCTTTAATCGGTTTATATTTTGAATGATTTTTTATGAAAATAAATCTGTGAATTCAGATTTAGATTTTTGTCAATCGTACTTTATTCCTAAAATAACATTTGCGCTAAAGGCGTAAGCGATTGCGCTGATTTTGGCAATAAAGGCAGTAATGTTTGGAATTGAGCTGGAGTAATTAATTTTTTTATTTTGGTAGTAAATGACTCTCTAGTGGCAGTCATTTTGGAAGTATAACCAGCTAAATCCGTTTTTTTAGAAGGTAAAATGCTTTTCTTTTTGTTCAGTATTTCATTGACTAATGAATTAACTGCAGGTTTTTGAGCATCTGTTAACTTTAATTTTGGAGACAAAAGTCCCATGACCTGATTCGAAATTGTAGCTACATCAAATGTGCTTGCAGCAGCTGTAGTAGCTGTATTGGCTGCTTTTGTAATATCTCCGATGCTTTGAGCATTGGCAAATGTAAATGTTCCAAAAAGAACAGCGGTGATGAAAAGTCTCTTTTTCATAATTATTTGATAGTTTTAGAATTATTTTTATACTTACATAAAGTTATTAAAAAAAATATGACTTTTTAACTATTTTGTTTTTTTAACTTTTTAATAATCTGTTTTTCAATGCGGATTTTAAAATAATCACCTATCAGTAACCCTGTAAAATGGTTAAGTCAAAGTTTCAATTTCGAATCCAGCTTTTTGAACAGTTGCAATAATTTCTTCTTTAGAAATACCGTTTGAAGTTACTGAGAGGATTTTGTTTTTATTCTCAGTGTCAACATTCCATTTGTCAATTCCTTCTGTAGTGTCAAGAAACGGGGTTACTTTAGCAATACAGCCACTGCAATTTATATTCGTTTTAAATGTGTAAAGGATTTCTTTTCCTTCTGTTGAATTAGTTTCCATAATGTATTTTTTATTGTTTAAATTTTTCCATTTTAATCTAAGGCTATTGCTTACTACGCACACGCTGCTCAAAGCCATCGCTGCACCCGCAAACATCGGATTTAAAAGAAATCCATTGATTGGATACAAAATACCAGCCGCAATTGGAATTCCAATGACATTATAAAACAATGCCCAAAACAGGTTTTGTTTGATGGTTGTTACAGTTAATTTTGACAGCTTAATGGCTTCAGGGATCTTACTAAGATCCGATGAAATAATAGTCATTTTGGCCACATCCATCGCGATGTCACTTCCTTTACCCATAGCAATGCTAACATCAGCCTGAGCCAGTGCTGCGCTATCGTTTATACCGTCACCAACCATGGCAACCACTTTTCCTTCGCTTTGTAATTGTTTGATAAAAGCCGATTTTTGCTCAGGTAAAACTTCTGATTTGTAATTTAGAATTCCAGTTTTTTGGCACATGGCAGCTGCAGTAGCTTCATTATCGCCAGTAAGCATATAAATGGCTATTCCAGATTCTTGCAATTGGTTGATTGCGTCTATAGATGTTTCTTTAATTTTATCTTCAATGGCTATAGCAGCTATCGCATGATTTTCATTCGAAAAAAAGATAACAGTTTTAGACTCTGCACTCCATTGGTTGCTTTTTTTAAGAAGAGTATCAGACAGCGAAATGTTTTTCTCCAGCAATAGTTTTTTATTTCCAACCCAATAGTTTTTTCCAGCTACGGTTGCTGTAACTCCTTTTCCAGTAATACTTTCAAAATGGTCTAAAGTGATTGGGGCAGTACTTCCAAAATGATTGATTATGGCTTCCGCCAAAGGATGTTCAGATTGCTGTTCGATGCTGACTAAAATTTGTTTCAAATCGGTGGATTCATCATTCCAAAACAAGTCGCTTACTATGGGTTTGCCTTCGGTTATAGTGCCCGTTTTGTCTAGAACGACAGCATTTACTTTTTGAGCCAGTTCCAGACTTATCGCATCTTTAATCAATATGCCGTTTTCAGCTCCTTTGCCAATACCAACCATTATGGCAGTAGGAGTTGCTAAGCCTAATGCACAAGGACAAGCAATAATTAATACAGTTGCCAATGCGATTAAACCTTGTGAAAATCCATTTTCTCCGCCCAAAAACAGCCATGATATAAAAGCAGCTAAGGCAATCACAATGACAATAGGAACAAAGATTCCTGCAATTTTGTCCACCAATTTTTGAACAGGAGCTTTGCTGCCTTGTGCCTCCTGAACCATTTTGATGATGTTGGCCAGCATCGTTTCTGCACCTACTTTTTCAGCACGAAATTGAAAACTTCCTTTTTGGTTAATGGTTCCAGCATAAACCACATCGTTTTCTTTTTTTAACTGTGAAATGGGTTCGCCACTCAACATGCTTTCATCCACATACGAATTGCCTTTGATCACCACACCATCAACTGCAATCTGCTCTCCAGGTTTTACAAGTATTGTGTCACTGGGTTTTACCTGATCGATTGAAATGGTTGTGAGCTGTTCTTTAGTATCAATAATTGTTACCGTTTTGGGCTGTAGTCCCATTAGTTTTTTAATGGCAGTTGAGGTGTTTCCTTTGGCTTTTTCTTCGAGTAATTTTCCCAACAAAATAAAAGTGATGATTACCGCAGCGGCTTCAAAATAGACATGAGCGTGCAAACCTCTAGCATGCCAAAAATGTGGAAACAAAGTATTAAAAACACTAAAAATATACGCCACTCCAGTCCCCAAAGCAACCAAAGTATCCATGTTGGCCGAGCGATGTTTGGCTTGTTTCCAAGCGTTAGTATAAAAATTTCGCCCTAGCCAAGCAACCACTGGAGTTGATAAAATCCACATAATAGGGTTGGCGTAGGGAATATCCATAAAAAACATTCCAATGATAACTACTGGCAACGTAAGCAATCCAGCCCAAAGGGTTTTAAATTGCAATTCTCGGAACATTTTTTGATGAATTTCTTCCAGTGTTTCTGCTTGTTTCTCGTCTTCATTAATAAAAATATCATAACCTGCTTGTTGCACCACTTTTTGTATTTCAGGTACAGAAATCACGTTGGGTACATATTCAACCGACACAGTTGCTGTAGCAAAATTGACAGCTGCTGTAACAATTCCAGTTTGTATTTGAATCGCAGTTTCGACCCCAATCGCACACGAAGCGCAGGTCATTCCTAGCACCGGAAAAGTTTTTTTGATCGTTTCACTATTTTCCTGCGGAAAATCTTGTGAGTTGTTTTTTGAAGTTTTCATTCTGAATCTATTTTATACTACAAATTTCATCAGATAATCTCCAAATAAGTTACAGCTTTTTGAGAAAGAGTTGCAACACTTTGGAGCATTGTAATTTGGGCATGACCTCGTTGCAAGGAAATTGGATTTGAAGAACGGTCTTTTTTTGGCAACGAGGTCGGGCTCTCCACTGTATTCCCGATTAACAAAAACTAGCGCAGAAAAGCGCTGTTTTTCTAAATCGGGAGATGCCGTTTCGATCCCTCATGCAAATCAGGTTTCCCTACAAGATTTTTGTTTTCATTCGGACTCCTTAGTTTTTTTAATTAATTTAGATTCGTTTTCAATTGATGTTATAAAAATCAGTCTATAAAAAATAAACCATAAATTATGTCAAATATTGGATTAATCATAGAAGAAAGAGCTGCCGATATTGGTAATTTTCTCGTTGGGAGATTGTTGCCTTTTCGAGAAAAGCGTGCTGTTGGGCCATTCGTGTTTTTAGATCACATGGGGCCCGCAGACCTCAAAGATTATCAAAACTTAGATGTTCCGCCACATCCACATATCGGACTTTCGACGCTTACCTATTTGTTCGAAGGAGCGATACTGCACAGAGACAGTACGGGTGTCGAAATGGAAATTACTCCCGGAGCGGTCAATTGGATGACTGCAGGTAGAGGAGTAGTACATTCTGAACGCACACCAGAGTATTTAAGATCTACGGATAAAAGACTTCATGGTTTGCAAATTTGGGTGGCTTTGCCAAAAGATAAAGAAAATATTGAACCTTCATTTGCCCATATTGAAGCTCAAGATATTCAGGAGTGGGAGCAAGATAACGCAACCCTAAAATTAATCGCAGGACAAGCTTTTGGAAGAAAATCGTTGGTGCCCGTTTACAGCCCTTTGTATTTGATCGAAATTAAAAGTAAGTCTAAAGCAACTTTAAATATTGGTAAAGAATTGTTTGGCGAAAGCGCTATGTATATTCTGGAAGGTGAAATAAAAAGTGACGGAAATGTTTATACGTCAAAACAAATTTTGGTGGCCAAAGAAAGTAGTCTTTGTCAGTTCGAAATGAGTGAAAACACAACCATATATATTTTTGGAGGCGAACCATTTCCTGAAGAACATTTTATCTATTGGAATTTTGTACACTCAGATAAAGCAGTTATTGAAAAAGCCAAACAAGACTGGATAGATCAAAAGTTTCCGAAAGTTCCAAAAGAAACGGAGTTTGTGCCTTTGCCACAGCCGAAAATAAAATAAAACCGAAGATTCGCAGATTTTAAAATATTTATAAAATCTGCGAAGCTGCGGTTTTTTAATTCTGTGTTTTATTTTTTTGCAGTAACGATTTCCACAGGAATAGAACCTTGGGTTACACCGTCAACCTCTGCTTTTATTGTGATAGTACCGTTATCTTTAGCGGCCCTAATAATCGCAATCGCCTTTCCTTGAAAAGCTCTAATTGCCGGTCCTTGATACCCTTCATGACTTATGATATTTCCATTGTCCACAGCGATAATTTTTCCAGCATCCGAAATGGTGAATTTTATTGAATTATCAGCATTGGCACATCTAATTCCTTTGTCATCTACAATCGTTGCGGTAATAAAAGAAACATCATCCCAATTATTAGCGATTGAAGGAACACTTTTGGTCAAGATAATTTTAGCAGGTTTTCCAGCGGAGGTGTGTTCTTCCTGAGCAACCACTTTTCCGTTGTTTTTACCAATTGCTTTTATGGTTCCTTCTTCAAAAGTAACGTTCCATTCTCTTGGAGAATCGTCAGCAGGTTTTTTCAATGAACCTAATGATTTATCGTTAAGGAAAAGTTCTACTTCATCACAATTGCTGTAAATATTCACTTTAGCATTATCGTAAGTGTCAAAATCAGTCGGTGTCCAATCTGAAACCCAGAAACCAGCGCCTGCATTATCTGATTTTCTAACAATGTGAACAACAGGTTTTTCAGACCACCAGCTATCTCTTTGCAACGATTGCTGTTTCCAGTTTCCAGCTCTGTCAAATAAACCTTGATTATTGGTGGTTTCCGGCCAATCGGCTTCGCCTAAATAATCATAACCTGTCCATAGAAATTGTCCTGCCATATACGGTTTGTCTCTCAAAGCCAGCCATTGACTGATAACATGGGTGTTTTCTGTACCAATAACTTTCCAGTTTGGATGAGCTTCATGAGCAGCAATCAATTCGTTTTCACGGTAATTTTGTCCCACAACATCCATGTGATCTGCGAATCCGCTAAGATATACTTTAGAATTTCCGGGTCTAAATAACGCCATGGTTACAGGTCTGGTGTTGTCGTATTTCTTAACAACATCTTCCTGCATTTTGTACGCTTTGTAGCCTTCAGGATAACTCAAATCATCATGGATTTCATTTCCAATACTATAAATAACGATCGAAGGATGATTTCGGTCTCTTACAATCATGTCTTTGGTGTCTTGTTCCCACCATTCTTTAAAATATAAATTATATCCTTTTTCTCCATTATGTTTAGCTGCTGTCCAAGTATCGAAAGTTTCATCCATTACCACAAATCCCATTTGGTCACACAAATCAAGGAATTCTGGAGCCACAGGATTGTGCGAAGTACGGATTCCATTTACACCCACTTCTTTCAATTTTTTCAAACGCTCTTTCCAAACTCCAAGGGGAACAGCAGCTCCAACGGCTCCACCATCATGATGCAAGCAAACTCCTTTGATTTTGTAGCTTTTGTTGTTTAACCAAAAACCAGTATCAGCTCTGAATTCGGCATTTTTTATACCAAAAGAAATCGTCTGATTGTCAACAAGCGTTGTTCCTGAGTATAATTTGGTAACAACCGTATATAAATTTGGTTCCTCAATATCCCATAATTTAGGATTTAAAATTTCAATATCTTTTGATATTTCGCTGGTTGTATTAGCAGCAATATTTTCTTGGCTTTCGTTAGATTTAACTACTTTTCCTGCGCTGTCAACAACATCGATTTGTAATTTATAAGTTCCAGCGGCTCCTTTGTTTTCTATTTCAGTTTTTACATTTACTACAGCTTTTTGAGCAGTTGCATTTGGCGTTGTAATTTGTGTTCCCCAATGTGCGAAATGTGTTGGATTTACAGCGATTAAACGCACATGACGATAAATTCCGGCACCTGTATAATAACGCGAAGCAGGCTGAATGGAATTATCAGCTCGAACTGCAATTACATTTGTTTTGCCTTTTCCAAAGTTCAAATGCGGAGTAAGATCATAGCTGAAACTGATATAACCATAAGGGCGTTTTCCTAGAAGTTTTCCGTTAATCCAGACTTCGCTGTTGGCCATAACACCATCAAATTCGATAGCGTATAATTTGCTGGCATCATCAACTTGAAAAGTTTTACGGTACCATCCGATTCCCGTTGGTAGATAACCACCACCACGAGCCGATGGATTTTCACGATCGTAAGGACCTTCGATGCTCCAATCGTGCGGTACATTAAGTGTTCTCCATGCTTTGTCGTTAAAAGCAGGCTTTTCGGCGCCAGCCATTTCTCCTTTTGTAAATTGCCAGTTTGCATCAAAGTTGATTGTTTTTCGTCCTTGCGAAAAAACAGCTGTTGTTACAAACATCAAAAAGAATAAGATGCTAAGTCTTAGTCTTTGAATTCGAAGTTTTTTTAAATTCATTAATTTTAGTTTTTATAAATATTAGTCTCAAATAAAGTTTAAAACAATGCACTTAGAGATATCTTGCTTTAGCTTCTGAAAAGTTTTTTGCCACAGATTAAAATGATTTCCACTGATTTAATCCTTTTAAAATCTTTTAATCTGTGGCGTTTTTTAACAATTCAAACATGCTGACTTTCAGACCATAGTGGTTTATTTTAAAATCTGATTGATTTTTTCCAATTCTGCGGAACTGAAAGTAGTATTGTCTAAAGCTTTGATAGAATCTGTAATTTGTTCCGGTTTGCTGGAACCAATTAATACAGAAGTGATTCTTTTGTCACGTAAAATCCATGCTAAAGCCATTTGGGCTAATTTTTGACCTCTCTCTTGTGCGATATTATTCAATGCTGCGATTTTATTTAATCTTTCAGTGGTAATGTGATCAGCATTTAAGAATTGTCCGCTGGTAACTACTCTGGAATCAGCGGGAATTCCGTTTAAATATTTGTCAGTCAATAATCCTTGTGCTAATGGAGAAAACGGAATGCAGCCTACTTGTTCTTTTCCTAATAAATCCAAGAGTCCGTCTTCAACCCAACGTTCAAACATCGAATATTTTGGTTGGTGGATCAAACAAGGAGTCCCCATTTCTTTTAATAGTTTGAATGCTTTTTCAGCTTCGGCAGGACGATAGTTTGAAATACCAACATACAGTGCTTTGCCTTGTTGCACGATTAAGTTCAACGCTGCCATTGTTTCTTCCAAAGGGGTTTCTGGATCAGGCCTGTGGTGGTAAAAAATATCCACATATTCTAAATCCATTCTTTTTAAACTTTGGTCTAAACTCGATACCAAATATTTTTTAGAACCCCAATCGCCATAAGGCCCGTCCCACATGGTATAACCCGCTTTAGACGAAATAATCATTTCATCTCTGTGATTTTTAAAATCCAATTTTAAAATTTTGCCCATACATTCTTCCGCTGAACCTGGAGGAGGTCCATAATTGTTGGCTAAATCAAAATGGGTAATTCCGTTGTCAAAAGCGGTTTTGATTAAGTTTCTACTGTTTTCAAAATCACTGTTTTCTCCGAAGTTGTGCCAAAGGCCTAATGAAAAAGCTGAAAGTTTAATTCCTGAGTTTCCGCATCTGCGATATTCCATTTTGTCATATCTGTTTTTTGCTGGTTCGTATGTCATATTTTTTTAGTTTTTCGTAATCGTTTACGGTGATTAATAAATTTTTTTTTAGTTCTTTTTTAATGTCTTTTAATTAAGAAATATCAAAACAATGATCCTTTGAAGTTTTTTTAACCACATAGAAACATAGGTTCAAAATACCTTAAAAAGACGTTTCACTTTAATATAGACTGCATAGCTATGTTTTTTTATTTAGAATAAAATGTCTTTTCGACGCAAAGGAATTTTATGTTTCTATGCGTTAAAAAAAAATTTTAATTAAGAAATATCAAAACAATGATCCTTTTAAGTTTTTTTAACCACATAGAAACATAGGTTCAAAATATCTTAAAAAGACGTTTCACTTTTATATAGAGTGCATAGCTATCCTTTTCTATTTAGAATAAAATGTCTTTTCGACGCAAAGGAATTTTATGTTTCTATGCGTTAAAAAAAACTTTTAATTAAATAACATTGAATTCTTTTTTGAAGATTCTCTTGTTATTAATATCGGAGTTAAAATTCGTTTTTGAATGTTGATTTTTTCTCCTTTTTTTGAAATCAATTCGTAAATAAGATTAAAAGCTTCTTCTCCCATTTGGACTGTTTTTTGATCAACAGTTGATAGGGAAGGTGTAATGTGTTCGCCAAATAAGTCATTGCAAAAACCAATTATTCCGAATTCATAAGGAACTTTAATACCTGTTTCTTTTAATTCTTTTAAAGCTCCAAGTGCTGTGAAATCTTCGACAGCAAAAATGGCGTCCGGTTTAATTTCTAGATTTAAAAAATACTGAACTCCTTTTCTTCCTGCTTCAATACTAATGTCGCCATTGTAGATTAGGTCAGGATTGAAAATCATATTGTATTCGTTTAAAGCGGCTTTGTAGCCCCTAATTCTGTCCGCGAAAGCTTTGATGTGTTTTGGTCCTGAAATGTGAGCAACTCTTCTGTATCCTGATTTTATAAGCGATTCTGTAGCCATGAAAGCGCCCGAATAATCATCGGTACAAACCGATGAAATTTCAAGATCATCATTACTTCTGTCAAAAAAAGCAATCGGAATATTCTTTTCTTTAGCTAATTCAAAATGTGAAAAGTTAGTTGTGTTTTTAGAAATAGACGCTAGAATTCCATCCACTCTAGCAGCGATAAAAGTATCAATTCCTTTTTTTTCAAATTCTTCCGATTCATTCGATTGATAAATGAGAACATCGTAACCGTGTTTGCTAGCTAAATTTGATATACCATGAATTACAGATCCGAAGAATAAATGTTCGGCAGTAGGAATTAATACTCCGATCAGTTTTGTTTTTCCGGAACGTAGGGAAGAAGCCATTTTGTTGGGCCTGTAGTCTAAACGTTCTGCAATTGTTTTTACTTTTTTCTTTGTACTAGCACTAATTTCAGGATGATCACTCAAGGCACGAGAAACCGTTGCAGGGGCAATACCTAATTCTTTGGCAATATCGTTTATGGTAACTTTTGTTTTCATATTTCCGTAATCGATTACGAAAATAGTTTTTTATTTTTAATTGAGAAAATGCTAAAGGTTAAATATTTGTGTTATTTATTATGATTTAATTAATTATTCTATGAATAAAGAAAGGTTTTGGGCTTGTTACTGGTTTTTGGTTTTGTGTTTAACTTTTTTTTAAAATCGCTTTTTTAAGAATTGTTTTTTGTTAAATATATGGATGGATTGAGTTTTTATTTTATCGTATATTTGTATGTTAAAAGCAAATATTATCGATTAAATGCAATTATAAACGATTAAGTGCGTTTTTATACAAAAAAAGCATATTAATTTATGTTTGAAATAAAAGTATTTATAAGAGTTTTTTAGAGTTTCTTATGGAAAAAATATATAGAGATGTTAGTGAATTGGAGAAAACCATCAGAGAAATTTCCGATTATAAATATGCCTTGGATGAATCAGCTATTGTAGCTATTACAAATCAAAAGGGAATTATCCAGCATGTAAATGACAACTTTTGCAAAATTTCAAAATATTCTAGGGAAGAGCTTATTGGGCAGGATCATCGTATTCTTAATTCTGGTTATCACGAAAAAGAATTTATCTCTGAACTTTGGGCTACTATAGCTAATGGGAAAATTTGGAGGGGTGAAATTAAAAATCGTGCCAAAGACGGTATTGATTATTGGGTTGATACAACTATTGTTCCTTTTTTGAATGAGCAAGGAAAACCGTATCAGTATGTTTCGATACGTTCGGATATTACTCATCGTAAAAAAAGCGAAGAAGTACTTAAAAGTACCATCAAGAAAATTTCTGATTATGAATATGCTTTGGATGAATCAGCAATTGTTGCCATTACGGATCAAAAGGGAATCATTTTACATGTTAATACTAATTTTTGTAAAATTTCGAAATATTCTTGGGAAGAACTCATTGGTCAGGATCATCGAATTGTTAATTCAGGTCATCACCCTAAAGGTTTTTTTAAAGAGCTATGGAGAACCATTACCAATGGAGAAGTTTGGAATGGAGAGGTTAAAAACAGAGCCAAAGATGGTAGTTATTATTGGGTAAATACTACGATTGTTCCTTTTTTGAACGCCGACGGTAAGCCTTATCAATATGTATCCATTCGTTCAGAAATTACAGAACGTAAAAGAAACGAGGAGGAGTTGCAGAAAACGATTAAAGAAATTTCAGATTATAAATATGCCTTAGACGAATCAGCCATTGTGGCTATTACAGATCAAAAAGGAATTATTACCCATGTTAATGATAATTTCTGCAAGATTTCAAGATTTTCAAGAGAAGAACTTCTAGGTCAAGATCACCGAATAATCAATTCTGGTTATCATTCTAAAGATTTTATGAAGGAACTTTGGCGGACTATTGCTAAAGGTAAGGTTTGGAATGGAGAGTTAAAAAATAAAGCCAAAGATGGTACTTATTATTGGGTGGATACAACTATTGTTCCTTTTTTGAATGAAAAAGGGAAGCCATTTCAGTATGTTGCCATTCGATCGGATATTACTGAGCGTAAAAATAATGAGGAAGAGCTTCAGAAGAGCATCAAGGAAATTTCGGATTACAAATATGCTTTGGATGAGTCGTCTATAGTGGCTATCACAGATCAAAAAGGGGTTATTACGCATGTGAATGATAATTTTTGTAAAATTTCTAAATTTTCAAGAGAAGAGCTTATTGGGCAGGATCATCGAATAATCAATTCAGGATTTCATTCTATAGATTTTATGAAGGAACTTTGGCAGACTATTGCCAACGGAAAAGTTTGGAAAGGAGAAATAAAAAACAAAGCCAAAGATGGTTCGTATTATTGGGTAGATACTACAATTGTTCCTTTTTTGAATGAACAAGGAAAACCTTTTCAATACATCGCTATTCGTTCCGATATTACAGAACGTAAGAAAGGAGAACAAGAATTACTTGTAAATTCACGTGTTTTAGAAAACCAAAACAGACAATTAGTTGATTTCTGCAATATCGTTTCTCACAACCTTAGAGGGCCGTTGATGAATATTAATGCTTTGGTTGATTTTATTTCAGAAACAAATGATGAGGCGGAAAGAAAGGAGTTTTTGAAAGCGATTTCAAAAGTGTCGAATCATCTGAATGAGGTTTTTGAAGAATTAATAGAGACCGTTCAAGTACGTCAGGATACGGAGATAGGTCTGGATGAAATTCTTCTTCAGCATGTAGTTGATAAGGTGCTTCAAGGGTTTGAGGCTCAAATTAAACAATCAAATGCAGTAATAGAAGTTGATTTTTCTAAAGCTCCAGTAGTTTATTATCCTCAAAAATATATGGATAGTATGATGATGAATTTGATTAGTAATGCTTTTAAATATAAATCTCCCAATCGAGATTTGGTTTTGAAAATCAAGACTGAAATCCAGAAAGGAAATATTGTTTTGTCGGTTACAGACAATGGATCGGGAATTGATTTAGAAAAACACAAGAACAATCTCTTTAAAATCCGACAAACTTTCCATGATCACCCTGAGGCAAAAGGTTTTGGTTTGTTTATGACTAAAACCCAAGTTGAATCAATGGGTGGTTCTATGTGGGTTGAAAGTACTCTTGATAAAGGCAGTACTTTTTTTATTGAAATTAAGAAGTAGTGTTGTATTGTTTTAAAGTTTTTTTATTTAAAATATTTAATGTGTTTTTATTTTATTAAAATAAATTCAATATCATTAAAAAAGAGTTAATTTTTTGTTTTTTAATTAATTACATTCGGTAATCACTTCTGAATTTGATTGAAAATAGCATATCTTGTTGATAGTTAGAGTATAAGGCAGGATAGGGCAGGACGGACATTTTTTTTCTTATAGCTAAATTCGGTATAATTAACTTATAACCAAATCTAGTTTATGAAAAAAAATACTTTGACATTTAAGCAAACGCTTAGATTTTTTATGCTTTGCACATTAATTACTTCTTATGGTACTATAAATGCCCAAACGCTCGCATTTCCTGAAGCTATGGGGTTTGGCAGATATACAGTGGGAGCGAGAGGGTATGCAACTCCTCAAATTTACAATGTAACTAATTTAAATGACAGTGGGACAGGGTCTTTTAGGGATGCAGTTAGCCAGCCAGGTCGATTTGTAATCTTTAAAGTAGGGGGAGTTATTAATGTGAAATCTACAATTGCAATTGCAGCTAACACCACTATCGCGGGTCAAACAGCACCAGGAGAAGGTATTGTGCTGTTGTCTGGGTTAGGGGCAAAAGTATCATTTTCAGGGTCAAACAATACAATATCCCGATATATTCGCATTCGCTATGGAGCTGCTGAAAAGGGTATGGATGCGTCAGGGATAGCAAATGGGGCCAACATGATTTTGGATCACATGTCTTTTTCTTGGGGGACAGATGAAGTGTTTTCCATTAACTCGGATGGTAAAGGTACTAGTCCAGATAATATAACACTTCAGAATTGCATTTTTGGTCAAGGTTTACACCGTCATAATCACTCTGCTGCTGGATTGATACAACCACCGGATGGAGGTAAGGTAAGTCTAATTGGAAATTTATATATCTGTAACAAAACCCGTAATAATAAGGTAAAAGGGATTAACGAGTATGTCAACAATGTAGTTTACAATTGGGGTAATATGACTGGTCCAAATCCAGATGCGTTACCTGATGCTGGAGAGGCTTACATTATGGGAGGAGATTCTGATGGGATATCAAATGTTAATATTATCAATAATTATTTTATTACTGGTCCAGACAATAGCGCTTCGACTTCCACTCCTTTCAGCAGGGGAAATATTAATTTCTTTTTGTATGGTTCGGGTAATTATTTTGACAATAATAGAGATGGTGTGTTGAATGGAGCCTTGGTTCCTAATGATTTAAGCGGATATCCTACAGGAGACATCACTACTATTTTGTCAACACCTTATGATTATCCAATGAAAAACACAACCTTGTCAGCTGAAGATGCTTTTAATAAAGTGGTGGCTAGTGCTGGAGCATCTTATCCAAGCCGTGATCAAGTGGATGCTTTGATGATTTCTGATTTGACGTCTAAAGGAACGAAAGCTACTGCTGTATATGTTCAAACCGATTTAACAAAAGCACCGTATAATTTTATTAACGGAGGTGCAGGTCACATTTATGGAGCGCCAGCACCTTTAGATACTGATAATGATGGAATGCCAGACGCTTGGGAAGATGCTAATGGTTTGAACAAAAATGTTGCGGATGCTTTGGCGGTAAGCACAGCATATGCACCTTATTTGAATATTGAAGTATATATCAATGGATTGATTAATGTAGCTCCAGCTGGTTATATTATTCCTCCATCAAATGTAGCTTTTACGAATGTAAATTCAGTGGAAGTTCCGCCATCAAGTTCATTGACAGTAAATTGGAATGATGATGCTACCAATGAAGATAGTTATGTAGTAGAACGTTCGACTAATGGTACTACTTACACTGTAATTGCTACGCTTCCTGCGAATACTACCAGTTATGGTGATTCCGGTTTAGTACCAAACACTTTATATTATTACAGAGTTAAAGCAACCAATGCCACATCGGAATCGGTTTATACTACAGTTTCGGTAACTACTCCTCCAATTCCATCAGCTCCTACAAAAGCAGCCACGCCAACTCCTGCAACCGGATATAAATATGTTGAATTAACAAATACCAATTTAACTTTGAAATGGACGGGAAGCACTAATACAACAACGTATGCCGTTTATTTTGGAACAGACCCTTTAAATTTAGCTAAAGTGGCTGATGTTGCCTATGTTGCAGCTCCTACTTATCAACTTTTAGGTTTGAATACGGGTGCAACATACTATTGGAGAATTGATGCTGCTAATGCTAAAGGAATAGCAACAGGTGATGTGTGGAGTTTTACAACTTTGACGCCAAGTCTTGTAGGGTATTGGCCTTTTAAAGAAGCAGCTTTAGAAGGAGAAAAAATTACTGATTTAAGTTCTTATGCTAATGATGGTTTATTAGATGTGGCTTATGACAATTCAAACGTAAGAGTGGCTGGAAAACGTGACAATGCTTTAGACTTGGCAACTTCTTCAAGCACCATGTATTTAGCAAGTATTCCAAGTCAAGATCATATTTTATTTGATAAAAATTCATTTACGGTTTCCTTTTGGATGAAGGCGCCAGCTAGTATTTTGCCTGCTTCAAGTTCACCTACAAGTTTATATGTTTTGTGTAAAGGCTCAATTACAAAAAACGCAACAACTGGTTCAACAGGTAAACGTTTTGATATCGAAGTGAAAGGTGGTTTATTGCGTTTTGCCATAGACGATGATGTGACGAAAAAAGAAGTTTCAACTTCTGCAACTCCTTTTTTTACTGATAAATGGGTGAATGTGGTTTTAATGAGAGATGTTATTGCTCATAGAATAAGAATCTATACTAATGGTGCTTTATCAGCAGAACTTGATGAAACTGCAGTTACTGGTATTGGAGAAGATAGTGATTTTGTAATAGGTAATATTGGTGAGCTTGAGTTTAAAGCTACCACTAATACTCCTGCTCCCTATAAAGGTGCATTTGATGAACTTAAAATGTTTAATTATGCTTTAACTGCTCCAGAAGTCAGTGCTTTATTTGCTCAAGCGTCATTGAGTACGGAAAAATTTACTCAGAACAAAGTAGGTACTGTTTATCCTAATCCTGTAAAAGATAAAATTTTTATTAATATCCCTAATTGTAATGAGTCTTCTGTAACTGCAACTTTAATTGATGCGACAGGAAAAGTTGTTCTTAAAGAGAAGATTGTTGCTAATGGAAATGGACAGTTTACTTTGAATGTTGGAGCCAATAGGATATCAGGAATTTATTTATTAAACATCTTGGGAGAACAATTAAATAGTAATTTTAAAATAATAGCTGAATAGTAAATCATAAATTAGTGAGACAATATATCTGATAAAATGTATAATCAGTTTCAATTATGCCGGGAAAACACTCCCGGCATAATTTGTTTTATATGTTCTTTAATTAAGTTTTCTATTTTATATAGATCCGTAAGTATTAGCATTGATTTCCCTTTTGTTAATCTTCAACTTTTGGAGACTTATCCTAATTAAACTAAAGTAAATAAAGGTATATTGAATTAAGAGGTAGGCCTTTTGTTATGTTTTTACTTCGGTTTTTTTACAGTGTATCCAAGGTTTTTATTTTTTTTGAAGATCATCCCATACAGTAACTGAAAAAGTTGAATGGAGTTGAAGTTTGTAAAGAAATATATCAGTTTGTAAACAATGAAATCAAATTACAGTCATAAATAAGGTCTAATTTTATACAATAGAAGTGTTTTTGGTGAAATCTAAAAAGAAAAAACCCCGAATATCTAAAGATTTCGAGGTTTTTGTCGGACTTTGTAAGTCACTAAGCGGAGAAAGAGGGATTTGTCACTTTTCAAAATCCCCAGTATTTACAATTGCAAATTCCAGTGATATTGACCACCTAATTCCAATTTAAAGTGAGCACCTGATTCCAATTCAAAATGACCACCCAATATCGGAGCAAAATGATGTTGAGTTTAATCTACAGTTGTGGATTGCGCTGTGGCGAATTATTAGCCTTAAAACCTGCACATATTGACTCGAAACGCAATATAGTCATGCTTCAAAATGCAAAAGGGAAAAAAGACCGTATTGCTCCATTAAGTCCAAAAATATTAAATCTACTACGGGATTATTATGTTCTTTATAAACCCAAGACGTATTTATTTGAAGGCAACAAAGCCGGTATAGCTTATGATGCGAGAAGTTTGCAACAAGTTTTAAAACAGGCTTTGCAAAAAGTAAACATCACCAAACCAGTCACTTTGCATTGGCTGCGACATAGTTATGCCACTCATTTACTTGAAAGTGGTACTGATTTGCGATATATTCAAGAGCTTTTAGGACACAATAGTAGTAAAACAACAGAAATATATACTCATGTCAGTACTAAAAATATTCAACAAATCAAGAGTCCTTTTGACGATTTATAATTTTAGCGTGAATACGTGGAGTGTTTGTTTGAATAAAAATGACTGTCAAACAAAATTATAGCTGTAACCTCAGTATGCAAAACGGAAATTCTTAAATGATTTTTAGAATATGCAGTAGAGAAATTGTTCAATTGCTAATGAAAATATTACAAGACATGATTAAAATCATATTTTGTTTGTTAAAGATATCTTAATTTTAAATATATTAGTCGTTTTTTTAATCGTAGTTAACCGATTGGAAAGATATGGAGGTTGATATGTATGAAGAGGCTTTTTTTTGATAAAAATATTATCCCGATTTAGATTGCAACCAGTAATAATTAGACTGGAATGCATACTACAATTTAAAAACAGAACCCTAAAAATGGGAGTCTGAATAGCGAAGCATGTAAAATTTGTAAATAAAACAGTCACTATTATTATATTACCTTGTGAATAAATGAAACTGTTTTGTATTTTAGTAACGGAACAAAAAAAGCTAATTTATAGCGCTTATCCACCCAAATATGGATGTATATACGCTACAGAGTAGCGCCTATATACTAGTTGTGCGACATTTTGCGTGTGACGAAAACGAAAATAAACAAAATATGAAATTATATTTTTTTCTTTTTTTAGCAATAACTTTAAATTCTTTTTCTCAAGAAAAAGTAATAAACGGAGAAATTAAAGATGCTAAAAGTAAAACTTACTTACAATATGCTAATATTGGAATTTCTAATAAAAATACAGGAACTGTATCAAATTATAAAGGAAAGTTTTCTTTGAAAATAGATGAAAAAATTAATGAAAATGATGTGATTATATTTTCCTATGTTGGTTATCAAACAAAAATGATCGAAGTTTCAAAATTCAATTTATTAAATAATGTAATTGAATTAGAACCAGAAAAGAACCAATTAGATGAAGTTGTGGTAAAACTTGTAAAACCAAAACATAAAATAATTGGAAGAAATTCAAAAGGTTTTGGACTTATGCATACTAATTTTTATTCATATTATGAAAAAGATGTTGATGACCGACTGAGCAAAGAAATTGGAATGAAATTTAAAATAAAAAAGGATTGTAAAATAAATGATTTAAATTTCAACATAACTTCTAATCAATTTAGTTCTCTGAAATTTAGATTAAACTTTTATAAAATTGAAAATGGATTTCCAACTGAACTAATTATAGAAAAAGATATTGTTTTTGAAATTAAAGATGAGTTTTTAGGTTGGTTTACCTTAGACCTAAAACCATATGATATTTATTTAGATAAAGAAACAGAGGATATTGCAATTACAATCCAATGGGTTGAAAGTAAGAAATCAAATGACAAAAGTAAATATTTTGGAATTTCTACAGCAATGTCAGCAACTGAAACAGGTTACTTTAGAGAAAAATCTATGGATACTTGGAAAAAAAGTGGGCAAAGTTTAAGTTTCTATTTAAATACAATGTGTAAATAAAAAACGATCGCACAACATGAACTGTGTAAAAAAACTAATTTTTAAGCAGTTTTTTGCAAATAAATATCCTGGTATAAAGTTCTGTTTTTCACAACTCCAAATACAATTTTAAGTAGCTTGTTGCACACTGCAATTATAGC
>Ga0308157_10002904_pt1 | contig 26506 bp, 21 predicted proteins | sample PhyBR1_FD_201035 | JGI IMG/M metagenome (GOLD analysis project Ga0308157, IMG submission 201035) | Phyllosphere microbial communities from UC Gill Tract Community Farm, Albany, California, United States - DLSLB.R1 | ecosystem: Host-associated > Plants > Phyllosphere > Unclassified | place: USA...
CCCAGATCAAAGGCTTTGAAAACGTGCCGATTATTATGGACGAAAAGCAGGTTATGCAACTTATATCCTCAAGCGGAAAGGCAAAAATCATTGCAGTGCATATGGATGCGCTTGACCACTGCCGTACAACAAGACTCACATTGGCCGAGGAAGCAAAAAAAAATGGCGTTGGTAAGAACAAGCTGGTGATCCTTAAGGATACGGAGATTTTCAACCTGACCAAATAAATCATAAAACGAAAACACCCCGCCCAAAAGAGTGTTTGACTCACTTTGGCGGGGTATTTCTATGTAAAACGATCGGCTGTATTTATTCCGGGCGCGGCCAAGGCAATTGTACAGAGAAATTTTTTCTTAAACGTTAAGATATATGCTCAATACTTTTAAACAACCAAAATGACTGGTGTGGGATGATCAGGCAAAATATTAGCTGTTTCGGTAAGTGCTGAATTTTATTATATGAAGCTAAGCACTCATTTCCTTCTAACCTACTCAGGGCAAAAGCTCGTCTGGTAAATTTGGTTCGGTCAAAGGATCTGCTTTTAGAAATGGATTGTATTAGCTTAGTTATTTGCGATAGAGGATTATCATAAGTTTTCCAATCCAAATGCTGTAAGTTTGTCAATAATAGGAAATGTATCTAGGCCGAGCTTGGTCAAACTATATTCAACTCTTGGAGGGATTTCTGGAAACGATTTTTTTGTCACAAATTTATGCTCTACCAAAAAATTCAACTCTTGAATCAGCATTTTTTCGCTTATACCGGGAATAGCTCTTTTAAGTTCACCGTATCTTATTACTCGTTCATTTATTTGAAATAATATTAACAATCTCCATTTACCGCTCAATATAATCAATGACTTCCTTACCGGGCAGTTTTCATCTGACTGTAAAATAATTTTCTGATTTTTTTCCATTGACACCCAGTGTTTCTAACCATTTAGTAAGCACCTAACCATTAGGTTCGTACTTGTGCGAAGGTAGGTGTTACCCTACCTTTGTGCAAGTAATTTTTAAAATACCCCATATGTCACAGGAAGAAACAAACAAACAGATAGCTGTTGCGGCTTATCAAAGAATTTTTGGCGACTTAGATGTCACCGGAGTAGACGAATATATCAGTAACACTTTCTTACAGCATAATCCAACAACACCTGACGGTCCAGAGGGGGTTAAGGCACTTGTTCAAATGCTTATTTCACAAGGTGTGCCAAAACAAAAAATCATGTTTAAACATGTTGTTGCAGAAGGTGATACTGTTTTTCTTCATTCCCGTTATGAAATGGCAGGAAAAGAATGGAGATTTATCGACATTTATCGTATAGAAGATGGGAAATGGGCTGAGCATTGGGATGCTATGATGCAGATGCCTGATGATCGTGGCAATAACAACCCTATGTTCTAATTGTACCGTTAAATAATTAGTAAGATCGCTAAGTTGTCATCTAACCAGCTCTGATTAAATCAAAGCTGAGCATTACCATCAAGCATTAAAGTAACTAGTTTATATCACTAAGAAACCATATAATTCCAAAGACTCTTCAGGTTTTATTCGATATTGCCTCTCAACCTTTTTTAGTTTTATCAAATCACAATGAGCACAAACGGGCCAGCATCCACTGGCTGGGGTTATTTCTAATCATCATGGGCATATTTGTTGGGCTTCACAGAATTGCTCCACTTTGGAGCATGATAGCAAGTCTTCTTGTATTTTTGATTACGGTAGGTACATTATCCTTTCTTATTACCACTCCTGAAAGTTGGGCACCTTAGATAAATGATCAAGAGTGGGGTTTTCCGTATCTATCTGATTGCAGAAGATTGGTCCTTAAAGATATTGTGATACTTGGTGGGGGAATAATCACAATGAGCCAGTCGGCAAGACTTTATTTATCGCGTAGAGAGGTGTATATCAAACCGTTGTTGGTCAACCTTCCTATAAAAGCTTGATTTTTACTAAGACTTGCTCTGCAGAAAATCCGAAGGGGGGGATGCTATTAGCATGCAGGAACTTTACGATTTACCCTATGGTTGAAACGCAGGTTTCAAATACTGAGAAATCAAACACTTGTCTTTAAAAAGTTTGCACTTTTGAGAAAAAAAATTACATTCGCAAAGATAATTATAGTGGAAGTTCCTGAAATACTGGCTTTTTGAGAGCTCACAAGGTCTACCAGCAATTAATTTTTTCCAATAGAACTTTATCTGAATTGCAGTATCAAACTATGCCTCTAAACAGAAACTTGACCGATGATGAGTTATCCAAACTTTTAAGATTGGGACAAGAATCTGCATTTATAGAAATTTACACCAGATACTGGAAAAAAATATACACCGCAGCCAAAAGCCGCATCAACGATGCGTATGCGTGTGAGGAAATCGTCCAGGAAATTTTCTGTAACTTATGGCGTAATCGTGAACACTTTGAAATTATTAAGGGTTTCGATAACTATTTTTCGGTGGCGGTCAAAAATCAGGTCATCAATTTTCTGGCAAAGAAGGCGAAGATTCTTCGGTACGAGCAAGCAGTCAAAAAGACCCATTCTGATGCGGATTACAGCACCCTGCAGCAGATCAGTTATTCCGAACTGCAACTCCATATCCAGAAGGCATTAAGTGTGCTACCTAGTAGATCGGCTATCATTTTTAACTTAAAATATGTCAGCGGCTATTCTCAAAAAAACATAGCTCAAGAACTATCGATATCCGAAAAAACAGTTGAGGCCCACCTAGCCAGGGCGAGAAAAAGAATAAAAGAATCTATTTTTATCTTTCTGTTCGCATTTTTGCTCTTTTCGATAAAAAATTAATCTTTTAAATAGGGATTTTCCTTTCAGCGCTGTCTGTATATAAAACAGGCTTGATGAATAGTGATAAAAATATCGAACGGATGATGGAACTTGCCAAAAAATGGCAGGAAAATACTATAAGTCCGGACGAACGGGAAGAATTTGATCTTTGGTACAATTCATCGAATAAGAACCTTGAAAAAGATGAGGGCGCTGATGTATATGGGTTGGAACAAAAAATGTTGGATTCTATCCTCGAGGAAATCACTCCTACCATAGTCAAACGACCATCCTATGGCAGACTAGTACTATTTTCCGCAGCTGCAGTCATTACTGTTATTATATTTCTTGGCCTTCTTTCAAAGATATACCTGGCCCCAAAAGTGGCGGCACCAGTTCAGTCAGCAATACAATATGATGCGCTGCCAGGATCGAATAGGGCGACATTAACCCTAGATAACGGCGAGAAAATCGACCTGGCACATGCCCGCAACGGCGAACTTAAGACCGACATTTCAACTAAGATCAGCAAGATTTCGGGAAACAGGTTGGTCTACAACCAACTGAATCAACCTAGTTCAACTGACCACTCTCAGCCGGTCTATCATACGCTTAGCACGCCACGCTCGGGCATGTTCCAGGTAACACTCTCGGATGGCACACACGTTTGGCTGAATTCTGGCTCTGTTATCCGCTTCCCAAAGGTTTTCGAAAGCAGGGAGCGTGTGGTCTATCTTACAGGAGAAGCTTATTTTGAAGTTACCAAAGACCCTCATAAACCGTTTTTGGTCGTTACACCTAAGCAAAAAGTAGAAGTGCTCGGAACCCATTTCAATGTGAGTGCATATCAGGATGAAACCGTAACAAAGACCACCCTGCTTGAGGGAAAGGTGAAGGTAGCCAGCACTAACAGCAATGGGTTTAGCGTAATCCGCCCTAATGAGCAGGCACTCTCCCAGGCAAATGGAATCCAGATTATAAAGGTCAATGCCTCAGATGCTGTGGGCTGGAAAAACGGGTATTTCATTTTCAACCACACCGATCTTAGGTCGTTGCTGAGACAGTTTTCAAGATGGTACGATGTCGATATCGTTTATAAAGGGGAAGTGCCAAATGATTTCTTCCAGGGACAGATTCGCCGGGACATCAAACTCAACCAGGCACTCAAGATCCTGGCTTTTGGCGATATACATTTCAAACTTGAAAACAGAAAGCTTATCGTATTACCCTAAATAAATAATGTAAAACCCTTAATAAATGACTATGATGGATCAAATATACTATTAATCAGGGCAAAATGCCGAAAGTGCTGCAAACACTTCCGGCTTTGATTGAGCCAGCCAACAAATCTATTTTTCAACTAACCAAATCAAACCAAAATTATGAAATTAAATTCATGTGCGGAAACGCCATCCACATGGACGGTTATGGCCGAAAGATTTTCGATGACAAAATCAGCCATTTTCCTACTTCTCAGTGCATGCCTGCTGTTATCGGTAAAAGGGTATGCTCAAAATGTGAGCATATCTGAGAAAAACACTCCATTAGCCCAGGTCTTCGATGAACTGCGCAAACAGACCGGCTATACCTTTTTTTATAAAGACGCTTCTGTAAAAGACATCAGGGTTTCTGTTTCGATAAAAGATGTCCAGCTGGACAAAGCGCTAAATATCATCCTTGAAAACCAGCCCCTTGTTTTCAGCATCATCGATAAAACGGTAGTGCTTAAGCGTAAAACCGAAAACCCTAAAACTATACCCAATGCCGTATCTCCCGTTCAAGTCAAGGGGAAGGTCGTCGATGAAAGTGGTGGACCTATCGTCGGAGCTACAGTAAGTGTTAAAGGCACTAAGACCATATCAGCAACCGATGCATCCGGAAATTTTGCCATTGCGGCACCTGAAAACGCTGTTTTGGTTGTAAGCTACCTTGGCTACCAAACCCAGGAATATCAAAATGTGGAGGGAAACGCAATAGTCATCAAAATGGTTCCGACACCAAAAAATCTGGATGAGGTGGTCGTTGTTGGATATGGAACCCAAAAAAAATCAGATGTCACAGGATCGATTGTCAGGGCAGATCTGGAGTCTTTCCGGACTTCCCCAAATTCAAATATTGCCCAGCTCCTACAGGGCGCTGTTCCTGGTTTGAATGTTGGACCGGTAACCTCTGCAGGGCAGACCCCAAGTATCCAAGTCAGGGGACAATCTACACTAAGTGGCTCTCAAGGTGTTCTGATCGTTTTAGATGGTATAGTTTATGCTGGCGATCTCTCCAGGATCAACCCCAATGATATAGCATCTGTTGATGTATTAAAGGATGCAAGCAGCAAGGCAATATATGGTGCCACTGCCGCAAATGGAGTGCTTTTGATTACTACAAAAAAGGGGAAAATCGGTAGCAAGCCGATAATCAATTTTTCTTCATCTTATGCTACACAGGATCCCGCAAATATCCTGCATCCCCTTAACAGGGAACAATTCATCCAGAAGGTCAGGGACATCAATTGGCGTACAGCATATCTGGCTCCAGAGTATATAATGCCCAATCCTACCTTTAATGTACGCTCCGCACTCGATCCCACACAACAGGCTGGTTATGACAATGGTACTGATTTTGACTGGTACGGTGCCGCTACAAATTCCGGATTTTTATATGACCAGCAGGTAAGCATCAGCAATGCAACCGAAAAGACCAACTTTTTCTTATCAGGTGGATATACCAAGCAGAAAGGCTTTATCATCAATAATCAGTTCAATAGGAAATCGGTAAGACTGAACCTGGAAACAAAGGTATTTGATTGGTTAACAGTCGGTACAAATGCATTCGCCTCCTTTGCTGATTATTCCGGTCTATCGCCAAATCTGAGGGATATCATGCTTTATAGCCCCTTGAATACTCCCTATGACGCAGCTGGAAATATCATACTTACCCCGAATGCCTCAATCAACAATCCTTTCCTGGCTACTTTGGGAAACAATTATGACCGCAGGAACAATCTTTCGGGCAATTTCTACGGTATTCTGAATCTACCGTTCATTCCGGGTCTTTCCTACCGTATAAACTATGGCAACAATTATTTCTGGAACCAAAATTACTCTGCTAATCAGTATTCTGCAAATTTTACCGGAGCGGCATCCAAGACCAATGATAATACCTATGACAGTACTATAGATCACATCCTCTCCTACAAGAGAACTTTAGATAATATCCATTCCCTTGACCTCACCATGGTCTATGGATCAAGATCAACGGGCTATCAGACCACCAATGCCAATGGTACCGGATATAACAATATTATTTTAGGCTATAACAAACTCGATCAGGCAACGATACAAAAAATATCCTCAGGCGCTTACAGCGAAACATATAATTACCAAACGGCGCGCCTGAGCTATGGCTTCCGCCAGAAATACATCCTCACCTCAACGGTTAGGCGAGATGGCTTTTCCGGCTTTGCCTCCAACAACAAATGGGGCATATTCCCATCAGCAGCATTTGCATGGGTGGCAAGCAATGAATCATTTATGCGCTTTAGCTGGCTGAACAACTTAAAAATGAGAATAGGCTATGGCGCCAATGGGAATCTTACCAACCGTTATGCTTCGTTGGCAACAGTTGGCCAGGGTGCCGCTTATGTGTTTGGTGACGGCGGAACGACCTTGTTCGGCCAGGTTGTAAATTCGATGGGAAACAACGATCTTTCCTGGGAGAAAACGGTTGGGATAAATACAGGACTGGACTTTTCTATACTGAAAGGAAGAATCTCAGGCAGCGTAGATTATTATAACACCATTACAAGCAATCTGCTATATAACATCAATATCCCTGAAATAACTGGCTTTTCATCTATACCAAGTAACGTGGGCAGGATCAGGAACTCAGGGACAGAAATAAATGTGAACACCGTTAACTTAAAGCTCGAGAACTTTCAATGGAACTCTGTCATCAACTTTGCCACCAATAAAAACCGGATAAAAGAGCTCCTTGGCACAGGGGACCTGGTTGCAAGCAATCTTTTTGTTGACCGTTCCATAGGCACGATTTACAACTATCAGACCAATGGATTATGGCAGTTAGGGGAAACACCTCCTTCGGGCTACGCTGTTGGAAGCAATAAGCTGGTGGACCTCAACGGTGATGGAAAGATAGATGCGAGTGACCGAACATTCCTTGGATATACAGAACCCGCTTACAGGGTGAGTTTCGGAAATACTTTCAGTTATAAAAATATTTCCCTTTTTGTCTTTCTGAATGCTGTCCAAGGTGGAAAAAACGGTTACATGAATGCGAACAATCCATGGACTGATTTAGGGATCCAACAGGGTGATAATGCGATCAGGAACAACTGGTTTAAAGAAATCGACTATTGGACACCATCAAACCCCGGTGCACAGTACAGGATTACAGGCACCGTTCCCGCTGTAGATCCACAGCTTTATCAGCAACGAAATTTCATCAGACTACAGGAGGTATCATTAAGGTATAATTTTGACAGCCGGATCACTAAAAAACTAGGCCTGAACAGTCTACAGGTTTTCGTAAGTGGAAAAAATCTTGCCCTATGGACTAAATGGCGTGGATGGGATCCGGAGACGCTGCAAGGCCTGGCTTATGGAGCCAGTCCGATTATAAGGGGGTATTCTGCTGGTTTAAATGTTACGTTCTAATTCGATGGTTATGAAAAATTCACTAAAAATATTTGCTTTAATTATATTCTTGACAGCCGGTTCTTGCAAAAGAGCGTTTCTGGATGAAAAGCCGCTGGACTTTACGAGCACTACAAACTCCTTCAATACGCTTAAGGATTTTAATGCTTCGATCTACAACATGTATAACATCGTGCGTACCGAGTTCTACACCTCGGATGAGAATAACCCTTTCGATTATATCTACGGCCTTGACCTCGTGTTTGACGGTCAGCCAAGTGGTCCCCAACGTTTTAGTAACTATACCACTTCCACGAACCCTACCAGCACCTATCTGGTAAGCCACTGGAGCCGTTTATACAAAATAATTTCAGAAAGCAACACCATTCTGGATAAGTTAGGCTCATCGCAGGTAGCGGGAAATGATATTATATTTGTTCAGGCCAATGCCAGATTCTTCAGGGGATTTGCATACCGCACGCTTGCCTATCTTTATGGCGGGGTTCCCATCGAATTGCACCAGGTGACAAGCCCGAAGACCGATTATGTACGGGCCAGCCGCGAGGAAGTGCTAAAACAATCTATCGAAGACCTGAAGTTTGCTGCTAGCAATCTTCCCAGCATCACAACTGTGCAGGAGGGACAGATCAGTAATGTAGCCGCGCAGCACTTACTGGCAGAGGTGTATCTTGCTGCCGGTCAGTTCAATGATGCGGTATCAACTGCTTCCCTTGTTATTAACAACAGTAACATGGCCTTGATGAAAACCAGGTTTGGCACTCAGGCTACAGATCCCGGAGATGTTTATTGGGATCTATTCAGGCCGAAAAACCAGAACCGAACTAGTGGAAACAAAGAATCTATCTGGGTAATCCAATTTGAAAATGATATTCCCGGGGGCTCTTCCACTGCAACGGATATCGCAGGCAGTTACAGATTAGAAAGACAGATTGCACCCTTGATCAGGGATGTCACACTTAGCAATGGTACCAAGCCATTTCTATGGCCAGTATCAGATTATACTGGCGGCCGCGGAATCGGCTGGGCAATATCCACAACCTATTTCTCAAATACGATATGGGCAAGTGATTTTAACAACGATATGCGCAACTCAAATTTTAATTTTGTTAGAACGTACGTGTATAACGATCCCGGTAAGACGGCCTATTTTGGCAAAACGGTCTCAACCGAAGCGCCTCCTACCGGGGTTACCGTTCCGAGCAGAGCTTTCTACGCTTACCAATCAAAATGCACCACTCCGGGAAAACATCCCGATGGGCTTTTTTCAAATAAGGCTACCCTATTACTGAGCCCCGCAGCAGGTGGCACTTACACAGATCAATATATGTTCCGACTGGCAGAAACCTATCTTATACGCGCTGAGGCATATCTGGGCACTGGGGATAAAACTAAAGCCGCTGAGGATATTAACGCGATACGTTCTCGTGCAAATGCCAGCCCTGTGTTGGAGGGCAATGTTACCATCAATTATATCCTGGATGAAAGGATGAGAGAACTTGGGATTGAAGAGAAACGCAGGCTGACGCTGTCGCGACTTAATATGGTCTATGAACGCACCGTAAATATTGCCAAAAATCCATTAGCGGCCAACATTCAGCCATTCAATAACCTTTGGCCTATTCCACAGCGGGAGATCGAACGCAATAAGGATGCAATCCTAACACAAAACCCGGGCTACTAACATGTTCAGCACAAAAATTATATATTATCTGCTACCTTGCCTGTTTGCATTTTGCAAACAGGCTTACAGCCAGACCGGGCATGCTCCATTGACGTATATTATGGATATGGTGCATAACAATCCAGGTGAAGAACCGTATAAGACCAAGTATAATGACCCCTTGTTTATGAAAGCAAACGGTTTCAATGGAATGGTAACCCACTGGTTTGTAAACTGTGCCATCACCTATGATGATTATCAGAAGGGGTTACTGCCTTTAGGAGGGCAGGAAAGAAAGTGGATTACAGCTAAAGCTGCCGAGATAGACCGTAAGTTACAGGCCTGCAAAAAAGCAGGGATCCAGGTTTATCCTTTTACCGACTTTATTGTATTTCCGAAATCGGTTTGGGACCGGTTTGGAAAAGAAATCAGGGGGACCGGGACAGTAGAAGGCACAGGAGGAATGGCTGAACGTTCTGCAAAACCAGATATGCAGAGCAGGCGGACCCAGGAACTTCTGCGCGCTCAGGTAGACGGAATTTTTAAGAGATTCCCTGACCTAGGGGGGCTCACCCTTCGCTTTGGTGAGACTTATTTACAGGATACTCCCCATCATATGGGCGGTGGCCCCATCAGAAACGGTAAGGAAGGCATTGATGACCAGATCACGATGCTGAATTTACTTCGTGAGGAAGTATGCGAAAAACGGAACAAAAAACTTTTCTACCGCACCTGGGACTTTGGATATAACTTTCATACCAACCCGGAATACTATCTGGCAGTAACCAACAAAGTAAAGCCCCATCCAAACCTTATTTTTGTGATTAAATATCAACAGGATGACTTCCACAGGATGACCCCTTTCAATCCGACAATAGGAATAGGAAATCATCAACAGATTGTAGAAGCACAATCCAGGATGGAAGCTTATGGAAAGGGTGCTCATCCTTATTATACGGCTAAAGGCGTTATTGATGGCTGGCCTGAAACAAAATACCAGATAGCCTTTGGTAGCCATAAATTTACAGGGAGAGAGAACGATCGGTCTAAACCAAGAGGTATCAGGGACATGTTGGGCAACGGACTGCTCAGTGGCGTGCTCACCTGGTCCAATGGTGGAGGTTGGGACGGCCCTTACACCAAAAGCGAAATTTGGACGGATTTGAACACTTACGTGGTTTCGCAATGGGCCCTACATCCAGATAAAGCGGAGGAAGCAATTTTCAACGAATTTTCCGAAAAACTGGGCCTTCGGGGTTATCAAGCAGACCTGTTCCGACAATTGAACTTACTCACCATTGAAGGAGTCCGCAAGGGCCAGCTCAATAGCTATGCCTCCAACCAGGTTTGGTGGAGCCGCGACCAGTATTTTTCTGCCAAAGCTAATGAGGAGGTCATCGCAGAGATCATCGAAAAACATAAAGAATCAGAAGTACTTTGGGAAAAATCAGAAGCATCTGCAATCTGGAGACAGATCGAGAGCCTATCCAATCAAATTACCTTTCCAGATACCGAAGATCAGGAAGCGGTTCGCGTCTCTTGTACCTATGGACGGATAAAATTTGAGCTAATAGAAGAAATGTGGCGGCTCATGCTGGAAGCCCATAAATTGAAAACCAAGGGAAAAATGGATAATGATGTAATCCATAGATCGATAAAGCATTATGATTCGCTCTGGGCTGAATGGAAAAATTTAAAACACAGAAGCAAGTACTGCGCAACGCTGTATACCGATCTTGCATTCCGAAACCAAAGGAAAGGCAGTATAGGGGAGTTAGTTGACAAACTGAGAAAATTGAGCCCATTGCCTTCCGATCAGAATAATCAATAGATGGGAGGTAAATTTCGGAGTCAGGTGGCCGTTGTCCTTTTCTTGCCTAAAGCTTTGAAATAGAAGTCAAGATTCTAGAATCTAGAAAAGCCCCGAGGCGTACCTCGGGGCTTATGAATATTCCCGTATTCATAAAGTAAACGAACTTGGATTATTTAGAGTTTTTTGCCGGGAAGGTTCTGCATCGTTTCTTTTAAAAATTCTACTTTCCCAGTATGGATATCATACACGGCCCCTACAATCAAAATTTCTCCTTTTGAGTATTTGCTATGCAGGATAGGATCTAAATCTCTTAATACATTTACCTGATCGATCACATTTTGCCTCACAGCATTATTCAATGGGTTTCCATGCATTTTTGCTGTTTTTACTACAGCTGGTTTAATTTCATTTATCAAGGTAACTATATGGCCTGGAACATTTTCCGGCCGTTCTACTGCAGCGGCTACTGCGCCACATTCGGAATGGCCCAAAACCACAATTAAGCGGGTATACAATTTAAGTACCGCATACTCCATGCTGCCGTAAGATGCTGCTGATGAAACCTGTCCAGCAGTTCTTATGATAAAAAGATCACCTAGCCACTGATCAAAAACCACTTCGCTGGGAACCCGCGAATCAGAACAGCCTACGATGGTTGCAAAAGGTTTTTGTCCAAACCCCAATTTTTTTATGGTTTCTGCACTTTGCCTAGGGCGGGTAGATCGATTTTCGACAAATCTTTTGTTTCCTCCCATTAGCTTTTTTATTGCAAGGAGTGGATTTTTGAATGCAGAATCACGGTCGACAAGGTAATGGTCATTATCCCATTTGATGGTATCAGTCTCTGATCGCTTTTCTTTTACGGACGAGGCTGGTTTGACATTCTGGGCAGATGCAGAATACTGAAAATAAAGTAATGTAGTCAATCCCAATAGGATTGTTTTCAGGCTTAAAATCGTGTTTTTCATTTAAAGTAATAAGTTATTTTTTTATGTCTGGTAGTTAAACCGGCAGCATACATGCTTAACAGCCATTATCTATCAGTTAGACTTGAGTCTTTTGACACAACAATGTTACATTAAATCTATGGTTTTAGCTAATAAACAATTATTGCTTAAGAATAGGATCAGTAGAAGAATTTGATCAACTATGGGCAAATAAAGTTGGCCTCCCAAGAGCTATTCTTCTGGCAACACACACTAAATAAAAGCTTTATGAATTTGGATGTGCTAAAAGAGGGCATTCAATAGAAATGCCCTCTTTAAAGTGCGTTTTAGTAAAATTGCGCACCACATTATTTTCCCCAGAACGTGTTTTCAAGCTCCTGATCATCAGAAAACAACCATACATTTATGATCTTACCATCTTTTACCTCAAATAGATCTACGCCTGTCATATCCATAGTCCGATCTTCGATAGTACCGGTGAAGTTAACAGGTAAGGCTGCCATATTGCCATTTACCATCAAGTTCCCGATCGGTTTTAGGGCAAAGGTACCCTGGGTAGCATCCATCATTCCGGCCACCATTTTGCCGATTTCCTCGGTACCAGTCTTTAGCCCAGCAAATTGATGCGATCCTGGCTGGTGCCACTGTGCATCTGTGCTAAAGTATGAAAATGCAACACCTATATCGCCTTTACCTAAGGCTTCCAAATAAGCAGTAATAATTTCTTTCGGCATCATAATATTTAAGTTTTTATTTTTTTTCTGTAAAGAAAGGCTATATATAACTATCGAACAAGTACTTACTGGTTAGTTGGGTACTTACCTGAAGGTTAGATTTACTGGTAATCAGATCAAAAAAAGTAGAAATAATTATGCAGTTGAATACAAACTGCTGGCTAAGGAAACTAACCTGTGCTACGCAATTTGAGTAACTTCAAAATCCAATGATTGATTATACGGATTAGTAACAATGTTTAAACGGCTCACCTCAGCATCGATCTCTCATCTGAACACCTTTATTATCGACCATTAACTATCAATTAAATCTTCTTTCTTCTACACTGGCTTTCAACCTTATTTTTTAGAGCTTTTTCAAAGTTTGCTACCGCTTCACAATGCGCATAATGGGGCGAAAATTCGCCGCTTGACTCAACGCGCAATAAACGATACATTAAACGCCTGGACTTCGTATATAAGAATTATTATAAAATTTTCAAATCCGCAATACGCTTCAAATCTTCAATAAAAAATTCGTTAACGGCCTTTTCAGGAGTACTAACCTTAAAACATTATAAACCTAATTGTCAAAATGTTGGTGTTATTAATGCTCTGCAAAATCAAAAGGCTCCCTTGTAACCAATCAATAGTTAGTTTCCCATAGTGCCAAAATTCCAGTTTAGAAACTCTGACTTAGTTTAGTTTGCTTGATTTATCCATTGTTCCAATTTCCCAATGATTTTGAATGTTTTAATCATTTCCCTATCTTTAAATTAAGAATTTGCATTCAAAAATATAGAGGTGAGTATTTGGTGCCTTAAAACAAAAAACGACACACAACAACTTGATTTACAAAAAGATAAACGAACGAGTTCGACTCCCTTCGGCTCCACTAAGTAGCTTGAAAATGAAATAGTTACACAATTAACACCCAATTTTACACCCATTAACGTGTAGTTGGGTGTTTTTTTTATCTTGGTACCATAATATCTGAGATATTAATTATTTACCTCACTTAAAAGGATTTTTCTTATTTTGAAATAACGCCTAAATAATGTGGCCATTTCATAAACCAGTTCTGTAGTGATGATATTGACACAAATGATTATTCCAACAAATACAATTTGTAATGCTGGCTTAATTGGTACACCTAAATGAGGTAGTACTGTGTATGACATTTTTGAGTGAAGAATAATATATTTTATCAAAGATGCACTAATAAACAAAAAACTAGCCATAGTAGTCCTTATTGCTTGATAGTTTATTTCTTCAGCAAGAAGCTGGTATCTAGGATTAATAAGTGCTCTTGACCAGTTGAATAGCAATGTTGCGATACCTACATAGACTGCAAAACCTAAGTTCGTTAGGTTTGTACTATCAAATTTATAATTCAAAAAAACATCCGCTTGAATGCCTAGAAGAGAAGTTACTATAAAATAGCACACAGTTACATAACCTACTCTCCACAGGAAAGTAAAATTAAAGACATATTTTCCCACAACAATTAATACATTTATAATCGAAGTGAAGAACTTCTTTACAAATAGAATCGATTTTACGCTTTTATTATTCACAGTGTTGAAGATATGGAAAATTTAGATGTCATCTTAAAGCTACCAATAGTTAGAACTTTTGTAGTCATTCAAACAATAGTTTTTTGTATTGCTCCAGGATTCTATTTGTATTGGTTGGCACGACCTATCGATTTTCAAAGTATGGAATTTTTTAGATTAGCAATTTTGATAATAGCTGTTAACTCTATGGTTTATTTTTCGATTTTATTATTCTCTTGCGCTATAACTTTAATTGAAGGATATTCTTATGAAGTTGATGTTGAAAAGGCAGATGACAGGTCAATCGGTTATAGTATTTTAATTGAACGTTCAGCCCTTCAAACGAACCTTGCGATTACAATTTGTATACTATTTACCATCTTTGATATATTTTTTTTCCAGAAACCAGTTCAATATGACGTCGTTTTAAGTAATTGTAAAATTGTTGGATTAGGAGTTTGTGTAGCTTGGACAGCCAACTTATTCTTTCGCCTAACTAAGAAAATTTATGTTTTAATAAAAGGCCTGTTTACAAAGCGCAAACTATAACTATGACCACTCTCACTAACAGATTCAATACAATACTAGCTTGGCTTCCAGCTTACACAGTGTTAATTTATATCTGCGGATATGTTATCATGAATGCATACCTAAAGCAGTTTGAGATTAATGAAGTATCATCTATCGACATCCGCCATTTGAAGTCTGGAATTTTATTTGCTATAATCGTATTTCCGCCCATCTTATTATGCTTTCGTTCTTTTAAATTTAATGACTATTCAAATTCATCTGGCGAAAATTTTAATATTCTAATCCACGACTTACATAATGCTTATGGATATGGTATTATTTATTCACTTTCTCTTGGAAACATTCTTTTTGGTTTGCATTGGAATGAAATAACGATATATCTATTATGCGTCTTGGCTTTAAGCTTTATTTTAAATAAAATCGATCAGAGCAAGAGATGGTTAATATATGCCAAGATGACAATATTAATGTTTACACTTTTTGGTGTATTACATTTCTTCGTTTTCAAAAATATTGATGCGAGCTCTAAATTTTACTTTCTGATTTTTTCTTCACTTTTTCCAATTATCTTTCTAAGAATTTTCATTAAGGAAGATAGCACCTATCAGTTTTCAAAGTATATCGGATTAATCGTAACTCTGTTATTTTCTTTGAATTTTTTTGGAGCGTATTTAATTAAGGATGTGCCAAGTCAATATGGTGGAGAGTTGAAAAAAAGAAGTAAATATTATTTTGCCTATGATTCAATAGAAAAGCTAAAAAAGACCGACCTTAAAATGAGATTGATGTGCTTTGATAATGAAAATCTAGAGTTGGTTTATGAAACTAGCGAAAGGTTTTACTTTAAGATATCGAAGGATAAAATAATTAATATCCCGAAATCCTTTATTGACTTCGAGCAAATAAGTCTTGATAAATGATTATGTTGAATTATTTTTTGCTATTTACAATTGTGAGTGAATCCATTTCCGTGACATTGACAATTTTTGTCAAATTATTCTTTGTCAAAAAAACATACCCTTTCGTTCTACCAATAAAAAGATAGCCATTCTTTGCTGTAGTAATAACATTATTAGGTAAATATCTGTTTGTTTTGCTTTTACAATTTGTAAATACCTAGCCTGATATTCAAAATAAGAAATTATGAAGTATAAAAACAAAATCCATAATGGAATAAATTCTGCTTTAAATAAATTTTTAAAATAAGTATCCCAAAGAAACTTAGGCCTAAGGAGCTGACAGATAAAGAAAAATATAAAAAATGTTAAAAATATTGAACCAACAACCAATGATTTAGATTCTTTGTAGAATTTTTCAGTCTGCCCTTTAATCTCTCTAACATTCTCTAGCAATTGCCAAAAAGCGCAAACGGTAAAAAAAACAATTGTTCCAACCGTAAAAATTGCAAGCAACCATTCGGTAATAATTTCAGACTTACAATTGGAAGTATAAAATTTTTTGGAGAATAATTGGGGGATTCTGTCTAAAATATGGAATCCAACTTTTTTTCGAGTTTCATGCAGAATGTGTTCTACATCAAGCTCTTGAGTAGTTCCTCTCTTTTCATTTTCCTTTTCTTGAATTCCTTCGTAGACTAATTGTTTTGTAGATGTGAATGCTAAACCTAATATTGAAAGAAATACTATTATAAAAAGCATAAATCCCAATATTTGGATAATTGAAAAAATACCATTAAAGATTGGCAGACCAATTAGGAATATTTCCGAGATATCTATATAATTATAGATTTCAATACCAAAATTATCATAATAAGAGGACAAGCAGTACAATGTTATAAAAATTAATAGAATAGAATAAGCGGGTATCCATTTGAGCGTATTTTCCATTTATAGCATTTTTTTTATTACCAATTACAATCAAGCTTTTCCCTTATAGAAATTTTGTACTATATCTGTCGGCATAGTCGGCGAACTATCATCTTTCAATAACCCTGATTCTGCTCTACTAAACAGAGATTGAATTATTAGCTGTTGTTGTTCGGGTGCAATTGCACTATTCTTTAATAATGATAAATAGAAATACGTTAACGTGTATCTTTCTTGGCAATCTCTAGCTAAGTGGTAAGAGCTAAACATAACTTTAGACAATTGTTTAATTGTGAAAGCTATAAAAGATAAAATAGTGATATAAATTATTGACCATCGTATCGCCGCACTTTTATCGTCACTAAAAAAACTAGAATACAAATCAGTCGGTGTTTTAAATAAAATAGATGCTAAAGACAATACAGTTATTAATACTAACATTAAGGTTATTACTAACATCCAATTACCATGCTTTTTTAAGTCATTCCCTCTTTCTTTCCAATACATAGCAGGCTCTTCCAATTTAAGTTTTTGACTATAAGTTTCCTCTAGTTCTGCTATTTTACTTTCACAATGGGTATTGAAATTCTCAAAGTCCCCCTTTGTATTTATAAACCAATCTGAATACAACTTTTCTTTATCCGTTTTATATTTTTCAACTTCATCAAAATACTCTTTAACAGTAGCTTCAGTCTTAATAATATGCTCGCTTAAATCATGTTCTGATTTTGGTAATGCTTTCGCAAAATCGTTTTTAAGACTACTGATGCTCTTTCGTTCATTTGCAACCAAATCTTTTACTGTGCGGTGTTCGCGCATCCTAAATTCGTATGCAAATAAATAGCCGTTTAGGACATCGAAAGAACTAAAATTACTATCATTTGAATTTGTCAAATATTTGAATGCACCACTGGCAGTATTGATATTAAACTTCTCTAAATCGAGTATTAATTTAGCTTCTGAACTATCGACTGGAAAGATTAATTTATTACCACTTTGCTGAAAACTACTACTAATCTGAGACCAATAGGCGTTTAGACTAGCCGAATCCTCAATTGTTGCTCTATCTCTTAAAAACTGCTCGGTTACAGCGACGGCAGATTCAAAAAAACGAAATGAATTTTTCAAATGGCTACCATTGTCTAGTTCTAAATCTCTATATTTTTTTAATTGGCCGTATAGATAATTCACAAGACTAGATAACCCCTTAAAAGTATTTGTAAAACTTACACTGGGAAATGAAAGTTCAATCTCTTTATTGTTAAACCAATCCTGATTTTGAGTTTCGGTAATTGCTTTCCTGAATTCCTTGATTGTCATGAGCCTTAATTTAGATGCTTTATGTCTATTCTTTTGTGTGGATGGATTTAGAGGCTAGTAAAATTTTTGCCTTAGCTTCAGATTTCTTCTTTTCTCTGTTATATTTTTCAAGTTTTTCATCTAAAATAAGCTCTATACCTACCTTTACTGTATCAAAGTAAGATAAACATTCTTCCTCTTCAAGTTCATGAATGCCCTTACTTAATATACCGTATAACTCTATATGCTCAACTAAAAATTCAGGCAAAAAATCTTTTAAAAAAACTATTTTTTCAGCCATCCTCTTTTTATAGAAATTGCTTTCTTCTATTTCATTTACCTTTTTAAATTCCAAAAAAGCATCATCAATGAGGTTTTCAAATATCCTTCTTAAGTAAACAAAACTACCAATCCCAACACCATTTGCTGCTAATCCTATTGCTTTCGTAAACTCCTTCAAGCTTTCTTTGTTTAACAATTTATTATACTGTTTGACATCGGATATGTGAAAATCTGCGACGGATGGGTATTGGCCAATTTTCATAATATAGTTCTCATCTTGGTTCCAAAATAAATAAAAATCAAAACGGATATTTGTTCTCTTGCATAAGAATATTATTCGAGGATTCTCTGAATATTTGGTTTCATTTTTTATCAGATCATTATAATTTGAAGTTGCACTAAATGTGGTTTCTATCTTATTGATTGGATTGTAGCCATCCATATCTGCTATTCTGTAAGAATAAATATATTCATTGAGCTCGCCCTTTTTTTCATAGAAAAGTTTTGTATAAAGAGGGGTATTCAAATAAAAGTCAGTTGGTGAAATTTTAAGCATGGAATGTTAATTTTATTATCAAACCTAATAAATAGAATTAACTTTAAAAACGTCAGAATAAAATTAAAAACAATAACGGTCATTTATAAGTAATCAAATAAAAATAATTTTTCTTTTGGATGTCTTTGTATTATATTTACTCTACGTTGTAAGGTAAACAGCGTGATTGTAATTTCATCGGGGTAAGTTCGTTCTAGAGCTAAAGGATTTAAAATAATCCATCACCAGTTACGCCTGTTGGCGAGATCAAAATCTTAAACAATCTTATTTATTTATAAGTCGTACACATGTATTGACTCTATCAAACTGAGCCGAAGTAACATTTGTGCATTTACAATTAAAAAGATGAATCAAATGATGATTACAAGTCTAGATTTAGTAGACTTAAAAGACCTAATTAAAGAGAGTATCAAAGAAGTATTATCAGAAATGCTCATTAATAATACTAATAAGCAAAAACCCTCAAATCAAAACCAAATATTTTCAAGAAAAGATACTGCAAATCTATTAAAAATATCACTCCCGACTTTGCATTCGTACACGTCAAGAGGATTAATAAAATCGTGCAAAATCGGCAGATCGATAAGATATCGACAAGAAGATATCAACGACGCACTAAAACTCGTAAATCAAAAGAGAATCAGTTGATATTAGTTGAAATTACCTCATAAGTACTTAATTCAAATGCACTCTTTTTAGTAAAAGGTAGTCTAGGCTTATTCACTTTAAATTCAAGCTTAGATACGATTACGTAAAGATCACACACCTTAAACCATATTGAAAACTCAAGTATAATAAAGCTTAAATTTGTAGTCTGAAGTTTAAAAAGGAATAATCAAGAAATTATAAAGTAATCTCTCCACCCTCAAATTATTCCGTGAACTTCAGAACTTACTAAATAAGAGGGTGGTTACTTTTATGTTTAAATAAAAGAACTAAACTTCATGTCCAAAGCATGTTGGATCAGGTAAAACGTTCTAAAAGGGTTAGCCAAACGTAACCAATCGTTTATTCTTTGTAAATTCCAATTCCCCAGCTAACTTGTGAACATTGCTATAAAAGGTATTAGCTAACCAAAATTATTTTAATTTACAGGGGGGTATTTAAAACCAAATGCTTAAGGCTTCTACTGATTCATGCTCTGTTAGATGTGCAACCTATGAAAACTTTCCCACTTTATTAAGCAGGTAAAAGCAGTGGTTAAAATTCATTATCTTTTTGAAACAAATCACTTGTGCTCTTCAGACAGAAAAACAGGATTTGACATTGAACATATATTAATTATAAAAGCATATATTAAAATTTCAATTTTTATTTTCGCACTATATAGCGATTCATTATCGTTAGGGTTATTGAGTGCATATACCAATAAATTTGACCCCCTTTCGCCAATTTCAAATTGACCCCCAGAGTTGTTGCTTGAAAAAAGCAGAAGTTGTTGTACGAAACAGCATTTTAGAATCGATCTTTTAAGTCCTGTTTAACAACTGTTATTTTACAAAAATACGTTTTCAATCTTAGAGTTTCTCCTTCTCATAGATTCACCAAATAATTCAACCCTTAATGAGTGATGAACGATACGGTCAAGAACCGCATCTGCTATTGTTTTCTCACCAATTATATCATACCATTCCTTTACTGGTATCTGTGAGGTAACTATTGTCGAACGCTTCTGGTGCCTGTCTTCAATGATGTCCAGTAAGGTAACCCTTGACTGTGGGTCGAAGGGCTGAAGGCCGAAGTCGTCAAGAATAAGAAGATCAACCCTTTCAATCTTTTTTAGTTCTGCCAGGATAGTACCCTTAGCCTTCGCCAGCTTTAGCTGTCCCATGAGTTTAGCGGTATTGACATACAGAACCTTGTATCCATTCTGACAGGCCTGATATCCAAGGGCGGTGGCAAGGTAGCTTTTTCCGGTACCGGTGGAACCGGTTATAAAAAGATCCTTGTGCTCCTTAATGAAATCCAGGGCCGCAAGTCTGTGTACCTGGTTCCTGTCAAGCCCACGTTCAATGGAGTAATCAATATGCTCAAGAGATGCCTTATATCGGAATGCAGCCGCCCTAATTGTTCTTTCCACTGAACGGTTGCGTCTGTCATCCCACTCGCTGGCAACCAATACGGATATAAACTGATCAGTGGTCAGCGATTCCTTTACCGATGATTCCAGATTGGTCCTGAATGCATCGTACATCCCAAACAGCCTTAGCTGTTTCATTTTTTCTAATGTTTCATTGTTCATTTCTAATTGCTATTTATTGTTACTGGTAATATTCCTTACCTCTGATGTTTCCATGCTCAGGGATCTCTATCGTCTGTTCTTCTACAGATAGCTGATCAAGCTGTTTTCGCAGTATCTCCTCAATTATGCGGTAGTTGTACTGCCCAAGATTATCTGCCCAACGGCAGGCATTTCTTAGCCGCACCGTTCCAACACGACGTGCAAAGTTCAGTATGCCCGAACAGGATTTATGGGCCTGCTCCGGGTGTCCCTTATACTCAAGTACCTTTGATATATAACTGGCAACATCACTATGGATCTCTTCTGCCTGCCGTATAAAGTTTTCAGGGGTCCATTCTGAGATATACCGGTGTTGTGGCGCCAGATGGGTTTCCTGGGTGGTATAATGGTGCTTTGTCCGAACTCTTGGATGAAAGGCTATCATGGTATAGTTGTAATAGACTTTTACTGAGCCGGAAGTGTACAGCAACTTTACCTTTTTGCCAACATAGTTATAGGGAACACTGTAGTAGTGAACATCTTCGCCCAGCCGTACATGCCCGTTTCTCATTACGGTAACCATCACCTGCTTGTGCACCTCATATCGAACCAGATTAAGCACGGCAAGTGCTTCACGTTCGATTTCCTCAAACTGTTCCCTGCGTGAGTAGTTTCTGCCGGAAAAGGGTTTGTTATTATGGATTTCCAGCAATGGAGCAATCGCAGAATTGAGCTGCTCCAGGGTTTCAAAGTGGCGATTATCCAGTTTGCTATAAATACTTCGATAAATGAGTTTCACAGCTCCTTCTACGAGTGATTTGTCGCGAGGTTTATAGGCACGTGCAGGAATAACTGTTGTTGCATAATGCTCCGCAAATGCGGCAAACTCATCGTTCAGTACCGCCTCATACCTGCTTCCCCTTGTTACAGCGGAGCGAAGATTATCAGGCACGATTGCCTCGGGTACACCTCCGAAATAGCGTAGTGCATTTTCACAGGCGGCGATGAGATCCTCCTTTTTCTGTGAAGCCACAGCCTCAACATAGGTGAGCTGGCTGCAACCAAGGATCGCCACGAATACCTCTACATCCTGCCTAATATTATCATTTCCGCTAAGAAATAGCTTTTTACCGGCAAAGTCGATGTACATTTTATCGCCAGCCTTATGTTCGATGTGCATTACCGATCTGGAGAGCTGCAGATAGACCATTATGGCATTATTAAAGTGCGAGCGTCCATACCCGTCGGAATGCTTCTTTATATATTCTTCATGGAGAGATTCCCTTGTTACACCCTTTTTATTCAATCTTTTACAGTAATCAGGTAACAGTGTTTGGAGAATCTGCATACGGGGTGCACTGGAGATCCTGGCCACAGGTGTGGTAAAAATGACAGCCAGATCGCTGTCGCTCTTGGCATTGAACTCTTCATAGCTAATGCCAAGTGCCTGCCAGGTGCGAATATACTTTTTAATGGTATTGCGTGAGGTTGACACCATTGCATGGATGCGCTTAGTCCCGATCCCCTGACTGTATAGACGGATGATCTGTCTTAGTTTATTCATTTTGATAGGCTTATTGGACATTGTAATCAGCAGTTTTTGTTCGGCTAAAAGCTAAACAAAAACATATTCCTACAAACCATTTAGCACAAACGAACCTGCGATTTCAAGGGGGTCAATTTGGATCGGCGCAAAGGGGTCTTTTTGCTTTGGCGAACCTTATCAAATTAACTCGGCAAAGGGGGGCTTTTTAAAGTGGCGAAGGGGGGTCAATTTGAAGCGGTTTATCCAATTGAGAGTATTACCGTGAATAATGTTATGCCTTTCTTTTAGAAAATTATTGATGAAACTCTCCCATAATGTTATTTTACTCTTGCTAACATTTTCAGATGGATGATATATACTGGGGTCTAATTTATAAGGATAGGTAACCGTGCCCTTTTTCACATAATTAAGTAATCTGTCTCTTAACTTAATCACCTTAGTTTTCTCATCTTCAAAAACAATATCTAAATCTGAACCTTCAATTACTTTAAAAAAATTCTTTACACCAAATTTTTTCAAAATTGTTTCAAGTATATCTGGCGTAGGATTTTTATTATCAAAAAATAAAAATGGATCAACTATTAATTTGGATGGGTAGGACTTCAAAGCTTCAAAAAGTTTATCACGGATTAACTTAAAAGACCCTTCTGATTCCTTTGAATGAATATAATATGAACAATGAGTCGAAAATATAACATTTTTGACTTGATAAAATGAAGTATTAGCATTAATATCATCTATAACATCTCTACATATTTCCTTGTATAACCCCTCAAAGTGACCTACAAGGAGAACATGAGCTGACCTGCATAACGCTTGATATAGATCTATATTCCCTCTTGATGAGCTAGCAAGATCAAGTATTAATTGTATTTCACCAAATCTTTTTTCAATCTGTTCAAATCTTGAGTTAATGAAAGTTTGCATTATCTCAAAATCTCTTTAGTTTTTTCAATTCTATATTTAAGCTTATTAGTATCTAAATAACTACCCGAAACAGACTCATAGAACTCAGGGGTTTTAAAAAGTTCGTGAAAATGAGCATTTTTAGGTTTGAAATCTAAGATTCCTTCATTAAAAATCAAATCGTGACAACCAGTCGCTAAAGCATCAAAAACAGCTACATTATATTTTGATTGCAACTTAGCCTTATCACCTTCAAATTTATATTTGGCAAATGCTGTCGTTCCGAAATCCCGAAGTATCGTGTCAATTGTTTGTTCAAATTCTGCTTTATAGTTAGCTATTTGGTCGTCAGTTGATTTATTTAGCTCCTGCATACGCTCAGACATAAAATCAGTAAACCCTTTCTCTTTAGTTTTTTTGTATTTCTGGTAATTTAGATTTATTAAAGTAAAAAATCTAAGCACAATTTCAACATCTTCCATTTTTCTCACCCTATTATTTGTATCTGGTGAATCATTATCTATCTGAAGTAGTATCCTGAAATTATGATTGGTACTTAATGATTTGCACAAAACATTAAATTTACCACTAAAAACTGCATTCCTCAACTCTTGCGGTTCAAGCTTGACAGAACCTGAATTAAGTCGTTCAAATATGTCGATTTTTACTTGAGCGTCTAAAGTTGAATCAATTCTTAGGCATTTCACAGTACGCTCTTCAAGCCTTCTAATGAGAAACGGAGGTAAATCTTTATGATAACAGCCGTTAAGCTCGTCAAGAGTTTCTAAACCTTGAAGCTGATACTTGTCTTTCAAAAAATTATACATTGAAGTTAAGCGCTGTTGACCATCTATAACAGAGTATCTATATTCTTCGTCGATAGTCTCTGAGTCAACATCAACATCTTGTGATATATATATTGTCGGTATTGGAATATTTAATATTAAACTTTCAATTAATCGAGAAGAGGTTTTTTCATCCCACCTATGCCTACGTTGATAGTCTGGATCCAACTTTATAACATTCTTATCAATCTTTTTTACCAGTGTCTCTAGATCATACTCAATGCTCTGAGTTTTTACGGTTCTTTCCTTAGCTTTGTCTTGAAGTGACGTTAAATTATATTTTAGATTTGCCATCGATTTCTCTTTTAAACGAAGATACCAAATCTTAAAAGCCTAACAAAACCATTTAGTTTAAATAGGATAATACAGCCTAGAGTAAAATATCAATAACAACATATTAAATCAAAAATAGCTCAGTACGTATGATTGATTTTTAATGATTATGCAACTAAAACATGTTGTCAGTCAGTTACCTGTAGAGAACTGGTTGTATTTAACTGAAATGGGCAGATGAATAATATATTTACAATTCGTCAAAAAAATCTTTTGGAGAGATTTCTAAAGCCTTGGCGATAGCTAAAATTGTGATTAGTGTAGCATTGACTTCGCCTCGTTCAATATTACCTATTTGATTTTTTGATATTTGAGCAATATTTTCCAACTGTTCTTGGGAAAAGCCTTTATTCTTTCTAAGTTCTCTTAGATGCTCACCAAATTTAATTAATGAAGGCTTATCCCGATTGTTTATCACAAGCCTAAGTTCTCAGTATAAAGAAATATCTACCACCCAATACATTTGGTTTTTTATAGTATTAAATTTATCTTAGCAGCAAACAAGTAGGTTTTCAAGAAAGCATCGCTATTTTAGTTAATTGGATATCCGAATTATCTCTAAATGAGTGCTTATTGCAACATAATCATTTTAATAAATTAGTAATGCTCTCAAGAATCAAAGATTTTTTCGTAATAATAGTTACATGTGCTTTTATTTTCTACTGCACAAGCATTTATCCGTTTTATCACTATAAATTAAATGGTTTTGCATTATTTGTTATTTGGAGCTTGTTTCTCTCTGGCGTGATCTTAATCATATACCTTTTTGGGTTAAGTCTGATGAGGTATCTAAAAATATCTATGTTTATTTGTTTAATCGCTCCACTCTTTCTTCTTATATTAAAGAAACCAATTGAACTATATCTAAACCCCCATGTTTTTGGATTTGCTAACATATATTCGACGACGATTTTAGGCTCTGATTATGATATAGATTCGGGGAATGAATACAACGTTGTAAAATACGACCTACTAAAACGAAGTATATCAATAGATAACAATAAGAAGGTCACAATTATTCAAAACCCCTATTCCGCTAGTCAAATTTCTATATGGGTTACTACAGATACTTATGACAGATATCATTTAGAGTTTTTCACTATACAACAAGTCGCAAAAGCATTAACTGAAAAAACAAGCCTAAATTCCATATTACCTTACCTATTTATTGATTTTTTCTATAGGTCGTTTACTTACCTTGGAATATTCTGTTTTTTCATATATTTAATCCTAATAAGGTTATTCCCAAATGAAGTCAAATTGAAATATAGGGGAGCCGAAGATTAATTGAAACCTACCATTTTTTTTATTTGACTATCTTTTTTCTGTATATGTCACTATCCAGAACTATACCTCACATAACAGTAACGGCCTTGTCAAAGGGGTTTTGTTTTCTATTACCCCTGGGGGCTTAAAAATTTCAACACGCTTAAATTTAATAATAAATTAGTTTCCTTCTCTGATTATGGTAAACGCGTAGTAGCAATAGTCATTATATCATATTTTTATAAACGCTATTTCATAGATGGGGATTTCCTTTTCCTGAGAAATTTGCATGAAAATTCCTGACAGACCAATACTAACAATCTTATTTACATATTCGAATAAACTAATACACAAAATTTTATATATCAATGCTTTACACATAGCTAAAATAACATATAGATATATAAAAAAGATATGTCTTAATTAATTCCTTTACATACAAAGTAAAAATGCTGCAAATTAATTAGCTTGATTATTTCAAACAACATACATACAAAAGTGCAGCTGCTCAAAACTTGTTTGGGAATCCAAAGAATTAGACGTTAAACTTAGCCATTTCAGAACTCTTTTTATCTTCTAATACCTTCAAATAAGGTGACATAGACTTGTAATCCCTATGACCTATTTACTGTGTTCTTTTTGGCAAAGACCACAGTAAATACTATTTGTTTGCGGATTTCCAATAAATTTTTGCTTTTGTCCATTGCTAATGAACCTAAAAGTGCAAGAGCAAATTATATAAAATAAA
>Ga0308157_10002905_pt1 | contig 26491 bp, 28 predicted proteins | sample PhyBR1_FD_201035 | JGI IMG/M metagenome (GOLD analysis project Ga0308157, IMG submission 201035) | Phyllosphere microbial communities from UC Gill Tract Community Farm, Albany, California, United States - DLSLB.R1 | ecosystem: Host-associated > Plants > Phyllosphere > Unclassified | place: USA...
CCCGGCGCGCAGGCGATCGCGCGGGCCTCGGCGCTGCTGCGCCTCGTCTCGGCATCCGCCGACGGCGCCACGCTCCAGACGCTCGCCCGGGATGCCGATCTCAGCCGTTCGACGGCGCATCGACTGCTCACGGCGCTGCGGGTGGAGGGGCTCGTCGATCAGGATCAGGCGACATCGCGCTGGATGCCGGGTCCCGAGCTGTATCTGATGGGAACAGCGGCGGCATCCCGGTACGACATCACCGAGATCTCCCGCGATATCGTGCGCTCGCTGGCGGTGAAGACCGAGGAGAGCGCGTTCCTGTCCACGCGCCGCGCGGACGAGACGGTGTGCCTGATCCGCGAGGAGGGGTCGTTCCCCATCCGCTCCTTCGTGCTCAGCGAAGGCATCCGTTTTCCGCTGGGTGTCGCGAGTGCGGGGATCGCGATCCTGTCGTTCCTGCCTGACCACGATGTGGATGCCTATCTGGAGCGTCACCCGGAGCTCGAGGAGCGATGGGGACGACCGCACGGTTCCGGCCCCCTGCGCGCACGACTCGCCGAGACCAAGGCCCGCGGCTACGCGATCAACCCCGGGCTGATCGTCGAGGGGTCGTGGGGCATCGGCGCCGCCGTCTTCGACCGGGAGGGGCGCGCGGAGTGGGCGCTCAGCCTGACGGGTGCGGAGTTCCGCTTCGGCCCCGACCGGCTCCCCCAGCTGGGTCGCACGCTGCTCGCGCACGCACACCAGCTGTCGTCCCGGATCGCGGGCGCCAGGCGCTGACGCGTCGCGCAGACCGAGAAGCGTTCATGAGAGCTCGGCCTGCACGAGCGGCGCCAGTACCTCCGCACCGCGGCGCGACATCACGACCGTGTAGTGGTTGAGGTCGGCCAGCGTCACGTGCCGCACCTGGGGGAACGTCTCGAGCAGCTTCTGCAGGTGCGCCGGCGCGTACAGGCCCGGCGTCTCGTTCTGCAGGCCGCGCGGAACGGTGATGAACAGCGCCGGCTTCGCCAGCGACGCCAGAGCCTCGGGCAGGAGCGTGCCGACGTTCATGTCGCGCGTGTCCTCGGCCATCGACTCGTAGGTCGTCGCGGAGCGGAAGACATCGCCGTCCGGCACCAGGTCGTACGCGATGTAGCGCTCGAGCTCGTCGCTCCAGTCCGCGGCGAAGGCCGCATGCCCGCGCCAGAAGTCGTCCATGTACGCGTCCACGCCGGACCAGCGCTGCGAGAGTCGTTCGGCGACCGGGCCGAGCATCACCCGCACGGCCTGCTCCGGGTCGCCACCCGCCGGGAGGTCGAGGGGCAGACCCCCGTCCACGAGTACGAGATTCCGCACCCGCTCGGGATGCCTGTGTGCGAGGGCCACGGCGACGAAGGCACCCATCGAATGCCCGATCACCGTCGTGGACTCCACCGCCGCCGCATCGAGCACCGCCGCCATGTCGTCGGCGTGGGCGGCCATCCCGGCCGGTCCCTGCACGGCTCGGCTCGCGCCGCGGCCGCGCAGGTCGGGGGCGAGCAGCCGCACCCCCGGCATCCGCTCCACCAGAAAAGGCCAGGCCAGGTGCGACGAGGTGACGCCGTGGACGAGCAGCGCCGTGTGCGTCGGCTCGCCCTCCGGATCCCAGACGCCCACGCGCAGATCGCCTCCGCTCACGGGCACGTCGGTCGTCCGATAGGTGTGCGGCATCAGCGAGCGCTCCATCCGCCATCCATGGTGTACGACGCACCGGTGACCATGCCTGCGGCATCCGAGACCAGCCAGCCGGCCAGCGACGCGACCTCATCGGCCTCGACGAGCCGCTTGATCGCGCTCTCGGTGAGCATGACCTGCTCCACGACCTCGGACTCGGGGATGCCGTGCAGGCGCGCCTGATCGGCGATCTGCTTCTCCACCAGCGGCGTGCGCACGTATCCGGGGTTGATGCAGTTGCTGGTGACGCCGTGCGGGCCGCCCTCCAGCGCGGTGACCTTCGACAATCCCTCCAGACCGTGCTTGGCGGCGACGTACGCCGACTTGAACGCGCTGGCGCGCAGGCCGTGCACGCTGGAGATGTTCACGATCCGACCCCGGCCGCGCTCGTACATGCCGGGCAGCACCGCGCGGATCAGCAGGAACGGCGCCTCGAGCATGATGCGCTGGATCGTGCGGAACGCGTCGGGGTCGAAATCCTCGATCGGGCTCACCCGCTGGATGCCGGCGTTGTTCACCAGGATGTCCGCCTGCAGCGAGAGATCGTCCAGCACCGCGGTATCGGACAGATCGACGATCCAGGCCTCTCCCCCGATCCCGTCCGCCGCGGCTGCGGCGGCATCCGCGTTCAGATCGGCGATGACGACGTGCGCGCCGCGCCGCGCGAACTCCTGCGCGCAGGCGAATCCGATTCCGCTCGCGCCGCCGGTGACGACGGCCCGCCTTCCGGCGAGATCCTGTTCGGTCATCCTTCCGCCCCCTTGCTCGATGTCGTGCCGTCCGGGCGCAGCGCGCGGGCGATGAATGCGGTCATGCCGTCGAGCACGGCCGGGTCGATCTCCGCCGGCGGGCTGCCCTCGGCATCCTTCTCCCAGAGCAGGTACCGCATGCCGATCAGCTCACCGGCTCCCATCAGCGCCCACGCCACCACCTCGGTGTCCAGTTCCGCGGCCACCTCGCCGCTGCGCTGGGCTGCGGCCAGTCCCGCCTGATAGCCGTCCACGATGCGCTCGTAGTGCATCCTGAGCATGGCCGGTGAGACGAACTCCGCCTCGCGCACGACCCGGTACAGGGCGGGGTGCTGTGCAGTGAAGCGGAAGAACCCCTCGAACCCGAGCCGCTCGGCCTCGATGCGACCGGATGCTCCGGCCATCGCCTCGGACATGGAGTGACGCACCCGGCTGTTCAGGTCGAGAACGAGCGCTTCGAAGAGGGACTGCTTGCTGTCGAAGTAGAGGTAGAAGGTGCCCAGCGCCACCCCGGCGTGCTCGGTGATCTTGACGATCGACGCCTCGTGGTAGCCCAGATCGGCGAACACCTGCTCGGCGGCCTCCAGCAGGCGCCTGCGCGTCTTCTGCCCGCGGGTGGTCAGCGGTCGTCCAGTGGCCGACGAGACCGGCGGATCCTCAGTGTGCACGGTCATGATTCTCCTCCTGCTCGCTCAGCAGCTGCCGCGCCCAGCGGCGCAGTCGGGTCCTGGCGACCTTCTCGATCGTCGAGCGCGGCAGCTCGGCGACGAACTCGATGTGCGCGGGCAGCTTGAACGCCGCCAGCCGCTCGGCGGCGAACGCCCGCAGCTCGTCCGCCGAGATCGGCGATGCCGTGACGACGAACGCGAAGCCGCGCTCGCCCCAGGTGTCGTCGGGCACGCCGACCACGGCGCAGGCCGTCACCAGCGGATGCGACGCGATGGCCCGCTCGACCTCTGCGGGGGCGACGTTCTCGCCACCGGAGACGTAGATCTCCTTCAGGCGGTCGACGACGTGGTGGATGCCGTCGGCGTCGCGCCGCAGCAGGTCTCCGGTGCGCAGCCAGTCGCCGTGCTTGGCGCGTGCGGTGGCCTCGGGGTCGTCGAGGTAGCCGGCGAAGACGCTCGGACCGCGCACCCACAGCTCCCCCGTGGCCGCTCCCTCGAGCTCGAGTCCGGTCTGCGGGTCGGCCAGGCGGGCATCCACCCCCGGGTAGGGTCGGCCGACCGCACCCGGATGCGAGCCGACGAGCTCCGGTGCGAGGTGGAGCACATTGGGCCCCGCTTCGGTCAGTCCGTACCCCTGGGTGAACGCGATGCCGCGCTCGGACCAGCTCTGGACCAGGTCTTCGGGGATGGTCGCTCCGCCAGCCACGACCCGTCGCAGCGTGGAGAAGTCGGCGGATGCCCAGAGCGGATGCCGCTGCAGCATCCGGTACTGCGTGGGCACGCCCATCATGGCGGTGACGCCGCGCGCGGGGATCAGCTGCAGCACGCGGCCCGGGTCGAACGAGCGCTCGAGCACGACCGTGGCGCCCCGCCACCAGGCCTGCAGGGGCTGCACGTTCCAGGCGGCGACGTGATACTGCGGGAGCATCGCGAGCACGATGTCGTCGGCGCCCAGCGGCATCGCCCGATCCAGCGCCAGGTTGTTCCAGAAGCAGTTCTCCTGGGTCAGCACCACGCCCTTGGGGGCCGCTTCGCTGCCGGACGTGTAGATGATCAGCAGCGGGTCATCGTCTCGGGCGGGACGGGCCGGCGCGGATGCCATGGCCCGCGGCGCCTCGTTCTCGATGCCGGAGACGCCTAGTGCGGCGTGCGGGGCGGTGAGATCCGTGAGCTCGAGGGCGGCGGCGGCGAGCGAGGAGTGCTCGTCCTCGATCAGCAGCAGCGCGGGGTCGGTGCGGGTGATCAGGTCCGCCAGCTCCGCCGGTGTCAGCCGCCACGACAGCGGAACGAGTGCGATGCCCAGTTCGGCGCAGGCGAAGAACACCACGATGTGATCGGTCGAGTTGCCGGAGACGGTGGCGATCCGCTGACCCGCGCCGTAACCGGCATCCGCCAGGCGCCGCACCAGTGCGGCGGTGCGAGCCGCCAGTGCGGCGTAGTCGGTGCGCACGCCGCGGTCGTCCACGGCGATGCGCGCGGGCGCGGCGGCGGCGCTGTCGCTCAGCCAGCGGCCGATGGTGTGGGGGCCCGCCATGGCATCCATCATGGCGCGACTGCCTGCCGGTCGATCTGCTGCTCGAGCGCGTCGAGAGCGCCGCCCTCCTGCATTCCGCTGTCCCTGGTGCCCCGACGCCGGCGCATCCAGGCGTCGACGGTGCCGGCGATCCCGCCGGGCAGGAACATGACCACGAGGATGAACAGCACGCCGAGGATGAACAGCGGCTCCGACAGCGGCACGCGCAGCACGTCGGGCAGCTGCTGGATGCCGTCGGCGCGGGCGAGCACCGTGAGGCGCTGATCGAGGATCGTGTAAAGCACCCCGCCCACAATCGCGCCCCACCGGAAGCCGACGCCGCCGAGCACGACCATGACCAGCACGGTGATGGTCAGGTCGGCGCCGACAGCGCTGGGCTGGGTGCCCGACTGCAGCAGCAGGTAGGCGATGCCGGCGAGCGACGCGCAGAGTCCGGCGATCACGAACACCATCAGCTTCGCGCGGGCGGGATGCAGTCCCAGCACGCGCACGCGCAGGTCGTTCTCGCGTGCGGCGGCGGCCAGGTGCCCGAGGCGCGAGCGGTCGACCCAGAGCACGATCAGATACACGAGCACGACGACCGCGAGGGAGATCCAGTACAGGTTCCGGGTGTTGACCACGCCGACCAGCCAGTCGGGAACGCCGTCGGTGTTCAGACCGAGACCCTCCTCACCGCCGGTGATCGCCTGGTTGCGGCGCACGAGCACGGAACCGGCCTGCGCGAAGGCAAGGGTGACCATCGCGAAGGGGATGCCGTTCACGCGCATCGCCACCGCACCGGTGACCACGGCGATCACGATGCCGCCCAGCAGCGCGGCGAAGACGCCGGGCACCAGGGGCAGCTCCGCGGCTTCGAGCACGATGCCCAGTCCGTACGCACCCGCACCGAAGTACAGCGCGTGGCCGAAGGACAGCATCCCCGCCGTGCCCAGCAGCAGGTTGTACGACAGGGCGAGCGCCGCGAAGACCATGCACAGCGACATCAGCGCGAGCGATCCCGGGGTGTACGTCGGGCCGGGGAGGATGCCGGGGAGCGACAGGTTCAGCATGGGCAGCAGCGCCAGCACGACGACGACGACCGCACCGACGACGAACGGCAGCAGGCGGGAGAACCGGGTGGTGCGCATGATCAGGCCCTCTTTCCCATCAGGCCGGCCGGTCGCACCAGCAGCACGACCGCGAGCAGGATCACGACGATGAAGTCGCCCGTGCCGCCCAGGTAGGTGTTGGCGACCTGCTGCATCACGGCGACGAGCACCGAGGCGATGGCCGCGCCCGTGAGCGAGCCGAGACCGCCGACCACGGTCACGATGAACGCGAAGATCAGCAGGGTGGACCCCATGTGCGCGGAGACGTAGGTCAGCGCGTGCATGGCGAGGACTCCCCCGATGCCGGCCGCGGCACCGCCGATCGCGAACACGAGGGTGAACGAGCGCCGCACGTCGATGCCGAGCGCGGTGACCATCGCCCGGTTCTCGACCCCGGCGCGGATGATCATGCCGTAGCGCGTCTTCTTCAGGAACAGCACGAGACCGGCGAGCACGAGCCCCGCGGCGATGATCAGCACCCAGTACTTGTTCGGGATGCTGGCGCCGAGCACCTCGGTGGTGCGGCTCAACCACGGCGGTCCGGCGATCGTGATCGGGTCGGTGCCCCAGATGCCCTCGAACAGCGCGACGGCCGCGAAGGACAGCCCGACGGTGACGAGCACCTGCTCGATGTGGCGTTCGTACAGCGGTCTGATGAGCAGCAGCTCGGTGAGGGCCGCGAAGATCGCGCCGACCACCGCTCCGACCAGGATGGAGAGCAGGAACCCGCCCCAGCCGGTCACGCCGACTGCCTGGGCGACGGCCCAGCCGACGAATGCGCTGAGCGTCAGGAAGGCGCCGTGCGCGAAGTTCAGCACGTGCATGAGCCCGTAGATCAGGCTCAGGCCACTGGCGACGAGGAAGTACAGCGCGCCCAGGCCCAGACCGATGATGAGGGTCAGGATGAGGGTGCTCATACGTGCTCCTCCGCGCTGACGCCCAGCAGGCGCCTGGTCAGGTCGGCGTCGTCGAGGATCTCGGATGCCCGGCCGACGAGGGCCACGCGTCCGTCGGCGATGACGATCGCCTGATCGGCCAGTCGACGCACGACGTCGAGGTTCTGCTCGACGAGGAGCATGGGGACGATGCGTGCGGCCTCGGCGAGCGCGTCGGACACCTCGGTGACGATCTTGGGGGCGAGGCCCTTGGTGGGCTCGTCGACGAGCAGCAGCCGGTTGTCGTTCAGCAGCGCCCTGGCGACCGAGACCATCTGCTGCTGTCCTCCGGAGAGGGTGCCCGCGCGCTGATCGCGGCGGGCGACGAGGTCGGGGAACAGCTGGGCGACGAAGTCGCGACGCGGTTCGCGCTGCCGTTCGGCGAGGGCGAGGTTCTCGGCGACGGTGAGCCCGGCGAACACGTCGCGGTCCTCGGGGACGTACCCGACGCCGCGCTGCACGATGCGATGCGTGCTGAGGCCGTCGATCCGCTCACCGTCCAGCAGCACCTCCCCCTTGCGGGAGATGAGGCCCAGGATGCCGCGCAGCGTGGAGGTCTTGCCGGCGCCGTTGCGGCCGAGGACGGCGGTGATGCCGGTCGCGGGGACGTCGAAGGTGACATCCTCGACGACCTGCTGGCCGGCGATGAAGGCGCGCAGGTTCCGCACCTGCAGGATCGGTGCCGTCATGACGTCGTTCCCAGGTATGCGCTCTGCACGGTCGCGTTCTCCATGATCCGCTGCGGGGTGTCCACGGCGATGATGCTGCCGAAGTACATCACGGCCACCAGGTCGACGAGGCCCATCAGCACCTCGATGTGGTGCTCCACCATCAGGACGGTGCATCCGGTCTCGGCCTGCAGCCCACGGATGCTGTCGACGAGCCCGGCGACATCGCCGGAGGCGACACCGGCCATCGGCTCATCCAGCAGCACCAGGCGCGACCGCGTGGCCAGCAGCACGGCGATCTCGAGCTTGCGCTTGTCGCCGTGGCTGATGTCGCCCGCTCGCGCGTCGAGCTGATGCCCCAGCCCCACCGAGCGCAGCAGCTCCTCGGCGCGGATGCCGGCGGCATCCGTGCGCCGCGGGAAGTGGAACAGCGAGTAGCTGCCGGGCCGGGTGGCCTGCACCGCCATGCGCACGTTCTCGTGCACGGTCAGCTGCGGAAAGAGACTGGAGGTCTGGAAGGTCCTGCCCAGTCCCGCCCGCGCGCGCTGCGGCACGCCGGCACGGGTGATGTCGACGTCGTCCATCAGGATGCGTCCGGCCGTGGGCCGGACGACTCCCGAGACGGCGTTGAACAGCGTGGTCTTGCCTGCGCCGTTCGGTCCGATCACTCCGACCAGGGCGCCCGGCTCGACAGCGAGGTCGACGTCCTTGAGGATCGTCGCCCCTCCGATGTCGAGGCCGAGTCCCTCGATCCGGAGCGCTGCTCCGGTCGCGGACGGGACGGGGGTGTTCACGTCGGCTCCCTACGGTCGCACAGTGCATCGCATGCGGTGGCCGTCGCCCGTGTCATGGCGCGACGTCGGCGGCGGGAACCGTCGACACCAGCTCGGGGACGAAGCTTCCGCCCTGGTCCACGAGCTTGGCCTGGTACATGTCCTGCAGCAGTGCGTGATCCTCGGCGCGGACGGTGTTGTGGCCCTTGGGCCCCTCGAACTCGAAGCCCTCGAGCGCCGTGATCATGGCATCCACATCGCCCTTGCCCTCCTTGACGGCCTGCACCAGCATGATCGCGGCGTTGAAGCCGTCGGGGCTGAACAGGTCGGGCTCGGCGCCCGCCTTCTCCAGCGCCGTGACCATCGCGGTGTTGACCTCGTTGTCGGGTGCCGCGGCGAAGTAGTGGTTCAGGAAGTTGATCTTCTCGGATGCGACGCCGTAGGCCCCGAAGGTGGCGCTGTCGCCGAGGCCGGTGACGACGGGTATGTCATCGAGGACGCCCTGCTGGCTCATCGCCTGCCACATGGCTCCGGAGGTGGCTCCCGCCCAGGCCACGAACACGAGGTCGGGGGCGGATGCGAGCACCTGCTGCGCGAACGGCGTGAACTCGGTCACGTCCTCGGCGACGAGCACGGGCTCGACCGTCGCGCCCTTGGCGCCCAGGATGGCCTCCACGGCGGCGACGTTGCCCTGCCCGAAGGCGGTGTTCTGCGCGAAGACGGCGATCTTCTTGCCGTCGATGTCGTCGAGGAAGGTCCCCGCTGTGGCCACGTCCTGCGCGGACTGCCGGCCGGAGCGGAACGTGTAGTCGTTGATCCCGGTGATGGCATCGGCCGCGGCGGGCCCCGAGATGAAGAGCACCTTGTTCTGCGCGGCCTGCTCGGCCACGGCGAGCGCGACGCCGGAGGAGGCGCTGCCCATCAGGATGTTGACGCCGTCGCCGATGAGCTCTTTGGCCGCGGTGACCGCGGTGTCGGGGTCGCCGGCATCGTCGCGGTTCTCGATGACGATCTTGGTGCCGCCCACGGCGCCCGTACCGTCGGTGGCGTAGTCCAGGCCGGCGGTGAAGGCGTCGAGGTACTGCTTGCCGTAGCCGGCGAGCGGGCCGGTCTCGCTGGTGATGACGCCGACGCGCACTTCCGCGGGCCCCTTGTCACCGCCCTCGGCGGCGGGGGCGCCCGCCTGCGGCGCGCACGCCGTCATGACGAGGGCCGCGGTGACGAGCACCGAGCCGAGGAGCAACTTCTTCGTGACTCGCATCTGGACGCCTTTCAACGGTGGAAGGTCGGGAACATGAAACCCGATTCAGGTATTTGGAATCTATATCACCCGACGCGGGGCGTCAACCGACACGGCCGATGCATACCGAGCGATATATACTTGTAGGTATGAATCGGTCGGATGTGATCCCGTCCCTCGTGCTGTCGGCCCACGCCCTCGCGCGGATCGCCGCGCAGGAGGCGGGGAACGAGGCACCCTCCGCGCAGTGGCGCTCCCTCGGCATCCTGGAGCGACGCGGCGCCCTTCGCCTGGGCGAGCTCGCGCAGGCCGCGCGCACCACGCAGCCGGGGATGACTCGACTCATCGGCATCCTCGAGCAGGCGGGTCTCGTCAGCCGGACTGCGGATCCGGCCGACACCCGGGCCACACTCGTCTCCGCCACCGCGGCGGGACTGCAGGCACTCGCGGACTGGCGCACCGAGATGCGCGACACCCTCGCTCCCCGCTTCAGCGGGCTCGACGACGCGGACTGGACTGCGCTGCAGCGTGCGGCCGAGATCCTCGCCGTCCACTCACAGGAATCGAATACGACAGGAGATGCCGCATGAGCGGAACACCCCAGGGATCCGTCTGGCGACAGCCGGCGCAGGTATGGGCGGTCGCATTCGCGTGCGTCGTCGCCTTCATGGGAATCGGCCTCGTCGACCCGATCCTCCCCGCCATCGCCGAGTCCCTGCAGGCTTCCCCGGTCGAGACGGAGCTGCTGTTCACCAGCTATCTTCTGGTGACCGGGCTCGCCATGCTCGTGACGAGCTGGATCTCCAGCCGCATCGGTGCGAAGGCCACCCTGCTGGTCGGCCTCGGCCTGATCGTCGTCTTCGCACTGCTGTGCGCCATGAGCGGCAGCGTCGACTGGGTGATCGGGTTCCGGGCCGGCTGGGGTCTGGGCAACGCACTGTTCATCTCCACAGCACTCGCCACCATCGTCGGAGCCGCCGCCGGCGGCAGCGGCGCGGCGATCGTGCTGTACGAGGCCGCACTCGGTCTCGGAATCGCGATCGGCCCGCTTCTGGGCGGCCTGCTCGGCGAGGTCAGCTGGCGCGGACCGTTCTTCGGCGTCGTCGCACTGATGGCCATCGGCTTCATCGCGGTGCTCGCGCTGGTCCGCAACGGCGACGAGAAGCGCGCCCCGATGCCGTTCTCGGCGCCGTTCCGCGCGCTCGGCCGCCCGGCCCTGGCGATCCTCGCCGTCGCCGCCCTGTTCTACAACATCGGCTTCTTCGTGCTGCTGGCCTTCTCGCCGTTCCCCCTCGGGTTCGGAGCCATGGGCATCGGCTTCACCTTCTTCGGCTGGGGCGTCGCTCTCGCCATCACCAGCGTCTGGGTGGCCCCCGCGCTCATGCGGCGCATGTCGCGCACCACGATCATCCTCGTCACCCTGCCGCTGCTCGCGATCGATCTCGTCGTGGCCGGACTGGTCGTGGCCAGTTCCACGGCACTCGTGATCTGCATCATCGTCGGCGGCCTGCTGCTGGGCGTGATGAACACCGTGCTGACCGAAGCCGTCATGGAGGCGACCGACCTGCCGCGCTCGGTGGCATCCTCGGCGTACTCGGCGGTGCGCTTCCTGGGCGGCGCCATGGCTCCTCCCGTGGCCGCCGCGCTGGCGCACGCGTACGGCGACACTGTGCCGTATCTGTTCGCCGCGGCATCGGTCCTCATCGCGGCTCTCACGGTGCTGCTCGGCCGCCGCGCCCTCGCGCACATCGACGACGCCGGTGACGGATCGGGCGAGGACGCCGAGGCCATCCTGGTGGGTGACGCCGCCTGACCGAGTGGGACCCGCGCACCGGGCTCTACTCGACCATCAGGTCGTCGATCTCCAGATCCTCGTCGAGCAGGCAGTAGATGATCAGATCCGGGTACTGCTCGGGAGCGATGTAGAGCAGAGTCATGCCCCCGTCGCCGAACACGATCACGCCGTCCAGGGCGATGTCCGACTTGAGGGCTTTCAGCTCGGCATCCCGGTCGATGTCGTCGTCGTCCTCGTATGCCGCGTCGGTGAGCTCCTCCGCGACCTCCTGCTCGCGCTTGTCGAGCGTCTCCTGGGTCAGCCGGGCGAGCGCGTGGCGGACGGTGGCCTCCATCGCGTCCATGTCCGGCAGATCCTCAGCGGCGATGTCATCGATCTCCTCGTCATCGCCGTCGTCATCGTCGTCGCGTTCGAACTCCTCCTCGAACTCGTATTCCACGGTGACCCGACGTCCGCCGGGCAGCTCGACAGTGGCCGTCAGAGCTCCGTCCTCGTCCTGGTCGATGTCGTCAAGCTCGATCATGAGAACCTCCTGATCGCCATGATGTCACCGCGTCGCGACGGACGAAAGAGCCAGTGCGCCTAATCTCGTCGACATGAGGAGAACTCACGGACGCGTCATCTTCGTCGACTCGCTCGAGGACTTGGACCGCCGGCTCGCCTCCGGAGCGCGCTCCTTGTCGGGATGGCGCCTGCGAGGCCTCGATCTCAGCGAGCGAGGGGTGGCACTGCGCGAAGTGGACGTCACCGGGGCCCTCTTCCTCGGATGTCTGCTGCGCCCCGCAGACGGCGAGTCCGTGCGCGCCCGCGGTGCGATCGTGTTCCCGACGATCCCCACCGTGCCGATCGAGATCTATCGGACGGCGCTGTACACCCCCGAGGAGCTGTACGACACACCGGACTATCCGGACAGTCTGGACGCCCGCGTGTACGCGTGGTCGCAGCACGAGGATTCCCGCGACACCGCCCTGGCGCAGGCGCTGCACGACCACAGCCTCGGCCTCGCGCTGGAGGACTGGACGCGCGGCCGACGGCTCGTGGGCGTGATGGGCGGGCACAGCATCGCCCGCGGGCAGAGCGCATACGCCGACGGCGCACGGCTGGGGCGGATGCTGGCGCAGACTCACACCGTCGCCACGGGAGGCGGCCCCGGCGCCATGGAGGCCGTGAACCTCGGCGGCTATCTGAGCGGTCATGACGACGGTGCGCTGGACGAGGCGCTGGAGATCCTCAGCCGGGTGCCGGACTTCGCGGCGCACATCGGTGATTGGGCGCGGGCGGCGTTCGCCGTTCGCGACCGCTTTCCGAGCGGGTCGGAGTCCCTGGGCATCCCGACGTGGCACTACGGTCACGAACCGCCGAACGCGTTCGCGAGCGCCGTCGCGAAGTACTGCCGCAATGCGCAGCGAGAGGCCATCCTGCTGGAGATCTGCCAGGCCGGCATCGTGTTCCTGCCCGGGGCGGCGGGAACCGTCCAGGAGATCTTCCAGGACGCCTGCGAGAACTACTACGCGGACGAGTCGTCCCTCGCACCGATGGTGCTGGTCGGCCGCGAGTACTGGACCGAGCACTACCCGGCCTGGCCGCTGCTGCAGGCGCTGGCGAGGGGACGGCCGATGGAGCCGCACGTCCACCTGGTCGACGGCATCGGCGAGGCCGCGAACCTCATGCGCCGCGGGGTGTCACGATAGTCGCCCGCCGACCGGGACGCGGAAAAGCCCCGCCCCTGACTGGCGAGAGTCAGAGGCGGGGCTCCTCCAGCGTAGCGTGCTGTCGGGTCCCAGCCCTCCGAGTGTCTACGGAAGCTGGTCCAGGACGAGGTCCCCGCGGGAGTTCAGCTGCTCGATCATGTTCGTCACACGTCCTGGATCGATGTGCGGGAACGCTGCGGAGTCGAACGAGAACACGAGGGGGATGCTGGGGTGCATCCAGGTCGTGAGACGCCCTGAGGCGACTGTCTGGTCCGGCAGCCACGTCATCATGAAGCTCTCTTGGCGGCGCAGCTTCGTCCCGATGACGATCTTCAAGTGGGCGAGGGTGACGTCGTCGACCTGGATCGGAGGTCGGGAGCTGTTGTACTCAAGGGTTCCCATGGTGGCAACGATAACCCCGGGATACGCCGTGCCGGGATGACGAAACACCCCGCCGCCCAGGACATGCAAGAAGGCCCGCGATCCCGGTGTTCCAGGCGATCGCGGGCCTTCTCAATCCGTGCACCCCCAGGGACTTGAACCCTGAACCCATTGATTAAGAGTCAATTGCTCTGCCGATTGAGCTAGAGGTGCGTGGTCGCGGTGAACCCGACCGAGGAATTACATTACCAGCGGCGAGAGTGCGCGCCAAATCGCTTCGGGATCTCGGGCGCGTTGCGTATCGTTTCACGACCGATATACGCGAGGCCCGTTCGGACGACACCCCCGGGCTAGCCTGGAATGGTGACCGTCTCCCCTCCCGCCACGGACTTCAGCACCGACCTCGCGCTCGCACTACGGCTCGCCGACGCCGCCGACGCCCAGTCCCTTCCGAGGTTCGACGCTCCAGACCTGCAAGTCTCGCGCAAGGCCGACCGCAGCCACGTGACCGACGCCGATCTCGCCACGGAGCGGGCCATCCGTGAGCTCCTCGCCGCCGAGAGGCCGGAGGACGGCATCCTCGGCGAGGAGTACGGCACCCAGGGAGACGGTCGCCGGCAGTGGATCATCGACCCCATCGACGGCACGGCGAACTTCCTGCGCGGCGTGCCGCTGTGGGGCACCATGATCGCCCTCGCCGTGGACGGCGTGCCGCAGGTCGGCGTCGTGAGCATGCCCGCGCTGGGCCGCCGCTGGTGGGCGTCGGCCGGGCAGGGCTCCTGGACGGCGACGGATGCCGGCCCGCGGCGCATCACGGTGTCGGGTGTCGACTCCCTCGATGACGCGAGCGTGAGCTTCCAGAGCATCGCGCAGTGGTCGGATGCCGGAAAGCTGCCCGAACTGCTCGCGCTGGCCGATCGGGTGTGGCGCGATCGCGCGTACGGCGACATCTTCAGCTACATGCTCCTCGCCGAAGGCCGCATCGACATGGTCGCGGAATTCGATGTCAAGGAGTACGACATCGCGGCCGCCGTTCCCATCGTCCGCGAAGCCGGAGGACGCATGACCGCGTTCGACGGCACCGAGACGCTGTCAGCCCTCTCCGCGCTCGCCACCAACGGCATCCTGCACGATCCCCTCCTCTCCCTGTTCCGCGACGTGCAGCGCTCCTGAGCGCGGCACGCACCCCTCCCCCACGGATCACATGACCAACCGCACCCCTCTGGCCGTCTGCGCGCTGCTGGCAGCGCTCTCCCTCACCGCCTGCAGCGGTGGCTCCCCCAGTCCGACCACCTCACCGCCGCCGACCACCGACTCCACGACGCAGACGCCTCGGGCGACGGTGACGACCGGTCCGATCGAGCAGACCCCGACGCCCTCGACCGGCGAGCCGCTCACCTGCGAGGACATGATCTCCGCAGCCACGGTCGACGCTCTGACCTCACAGGGCTGGACGTTCAAGGAGCAGGAGCTGCGCGTCGGCGAGATACCCGTCGACGGCGGCCTGCTCTGCTCCTGGGCCGACTACACGACCGCATCCGATCACGGCCAGATGTACGGCTGGGGTCCGATCAGCGAGCAGCTCGCCCGCACCGCCGAGTCCGCGCTCGAGCGCGACGGGTGGCTGCGCTCCAGCGAGGACGGAAACACGTACCTCACCGAGGATCCCGCCTACGCGATCGCGAAGGACGATGACGGATTCGGCATGACGTACGAGTTCGGCGACGGCTGGGTCAAGTTCGCGGACACGAAACAGGGGCTGCTTCTCATCGAACGGGATGAGTGACGCAGCCCCCGGATGCGATGGCGCCGCGCAGAGCGCGGCGCCACGAGATCACTTGTCGCGCTGGTTCCAGTTGTCGGTGCGGCGCGTGTCGGAGCCGCGCTGACGCATGACGTAGGCGAGGGCGAGGCTCACCAGGAGGATGCCCGCAGAGAACACGACGCCCTGCGCGGTCGGCAGGCTCCAGGAGATGCCGAACAGGTAGAACCCGCCCAGGAACAGGACCATGAACACGATGAAATCGACCACGTCGAAGCCTCCCGATCGTCGAATACCCATCCAGCTTAGTGGTCTTCGACCGGCACGATCGACGCGGTGTTCGACGCCGTGCCGACTAGATTGAAGGCATGCCGAGGATGACGAGTGCCGCCGGGCCCGCGCGGCGCGGACGACCCGGGCATGACCGTGCCGACATCATCCGCGCCGGCGTGCAGATCTTCAACGAACAGGGCTACGAGGCCACCTCGGTCTCGGACCTCACCGGCCGACTCGGATTGACGAAGTCCGCCCTGTACCATCACGTCGACTCGAAGGAGCAGATCCTCCAGATCGCCCTGGAGGACGCACTCGGCGGGCTCGAGGAGGCGCTGGCGGATGCCCTCGCGCGTCCCACCGCCGGCGAGCGGCTGACCGGGATCATCCAGGGCGCCGTGCGCGTGCTCACAGAACGTCAGCCACAGGTGACCCTGCTGCTGCGGCTGCGGGGAAACAGCGAGATCGAGTCGGCCGCGCTCGCGCGCCGGCGAAGCTTCGATCACACGGTCGCGAAGCTGGTGCGCGAGGCGCAGTCCGAGGGACTCGTGCGCGCGGAACTGGATGCCGGTGTCGCGACACGACTGATCTTCGGCATGATCAACTCCGTCGTCGAGTGGTATCGCTCCGACGGCGCCGTCGATCCGGAACTGCTCTGCGACGAGATCCTCACCGTGTCGCTGAAGGGACTCGCCCCGCGGGACTGACTCGAGGCCGGAATCCGCACCTGCCGGCCGCTGCTCATCCGACTCCCCACTGGTCGGCCAGGCGGTCGCGCATCTCCGATTGGGTCATCGGACGAAGCGATCCGAGGACGGCCGCCACCTCATCGGGGGTCGCCGGGCGATGCGCCTCCGGCGCCTGCTGACCCACGCCGTCGTGGACCGCCACGACCGCGAGCACGCGTCCGTCGTCGACCCGGAGGAGAGCGGTTCCGTCCGGGCGACGCCAGAGTTCGCCGTCACGCACGCAGAAGGCGCTCATCGCCTCCAGGGAGGATGCCGGGTCGTACGCGTCGCCCTCGCCCGCGAGCCAGAGGCATGGTGTCGTCGGAGAGTCCGCATCCGACAGGGTGTCGACGTACACGTCCACCACGCCGCCGGCTGCGGTGACGATCCGCGTACGCGCCCGGTCTCCCCCGGCCTCGATGCTCAGCACCTCCGCACCGGGCGACACCGGCACCATGGGGTGTGCACCGGCCTCGAGGAAGTACTCGAAGTTCGCTCTCCGCTGCGCCGCGGCGACTGCGTCGGTCTCGGCCTGCGCGTCAGCCGCGCGGCGCCAGTTCTGCACCGCCGCGCCCGCCACGACGGCGATGATCACCAGAACGCCCACCGCACGCAGCCACCATCGTCCGAGCATCGTGGCGGTCACGGCGCCGACGGCCACGCCGATCAGCGGATATGCGAGGTCGAAACCGCCCGGTATCCACCAGATGGGGATCCCGTGATCTGCGATCGCGACGCCGACGACGCCGACCGTGGCGATCACCGCTCCGGCCGCCAGCATCGGATGCCTGCGGCCGCTCGACAGCTTCAGCACCCCCGCGACCGCCAGCCAGGCGAGCCCGGCCACGACGAGCAGCAGAAGGAGGCCGAGTGGACCGCCGAACGCGAAGACGACGAAACCGCCGACGCCGAGCACCTGTGCGCCCCAGAGGACGGCCGCCACCAGGAACAGGGCCGTGACGATCCGCTCCGCGGAGACCCGCCCCGGCATCACGGCGGCGGCGGTTCGCGTATCGGAGGCGGCCATGCGCTCGCGCGCGGGCCCCTGCTCCTGCGGCTGCTCCTGCGGCTGCGGCGAGAAGAACGACATGCGGTCAGTCTGCCCGGTCGTGCGACGACGCGGGAAGCGTTCCGATGGACATCGCTCGATCGACCGGCCGCTGACGACGAGAACCCCGACCTCCGCGTGGTTCCGCGGCTGTCGGGGTTCTGGTCCTGTGACAGCGGTTGGTGGAGCTGGGGGAATCGAACTATGCCACCCGAGTTACGGCTCGATCCTGTTTGACTGGATATCCGCGAAATCATGCGGAATTGCGAGCATTGACGTTCCTGTTCGAGACCGCTGAATCGGGTCGAATCTGAAGCGCTTGTGGGCAAATTGTGGGCAAGCCGGAGCGTCACCGATGTACTGCGGTTGTCAGTTCAGAGCGTCGATGGCGGCGTCGAACCTGGATTGCATCACAGCGATCGAGCGGGCGTCCGCGCCATGCGATTCGGCGAGCCTGTGCACCGTGGGCAGCACCGACTTCGCTCTCGCCAGAAACGCGTGCGCGGCCGGCTCCTTCACCTGGAACAGGCGGAGCGCGTCGCCCGTCGTGAACGATTCGAGCGTGAGCTCGTGGTTCCCGAACAGGGCGAGCTGGTGTGCATTGCCGTCGCCGAGCGGTTCCGGGTTCACGTCGAAAGCGGGGGCGAGCGCCCACGCGACACCTCGACGCAGGAAGCCGTGATTGCGGAGGTGGTCATCCAGATTGCCGACGAGCACTCCGAAGACGGCCCTCCGCCAGAGCTCGGCCGTTTCGGCACCGGAGACCTGCGCGAAGTCGACGAGATCGAGCCAGTCGCCTCCTTCGCCGTCGGTGCCTTCCAGCGCGGTCATGGCCGAGATGTACGGGATGCGAATACCGCCGTCGGCACGGTCGAAACGGCGCAGGAACAACACCGTGCGCTCGGCACCGTCGACCAGGATCCGTCGGGTCTCATGTGAAGCGACGTCGATGCCGACCGCGCCCATCGCCGCGTGCATGGCGGCTTCCCACGCCATCACATTCCAGTCATCTCCGACAGGTTTCGGGAACTTCGCCAGCCACAGGTCGGCGCCGATCCGGACGTTCGCCTTGGGCCGTGCGCCGCCCAGCGATCCGGTCGCACGGAACAGGCGCCGCACGGCCACGTCGTCGATGTCGGTGTCGCCGCGATCGACCTGGTCGGCGACGCTGATGATCTCAGCCAGGTCTGCTTCGACAGGCACGCCCTCACCGGTGGCGATCGCGACGCCGTTCTCCCAGAAGCGCGTCGCGCCCTGGCGCCCTTCGTCGTTCACACCGAACATCAGTGTGAGCTCATCCAGTGGCCGGCCGGCCGCCCTGTTCTGGACCTTGCGCCCCCAGGTGTCCGGTGCAGAGTCACCAAATGGGTTGATGGGCTGCAACTGCTGCGCCCCGGGGTACAGCCCCAGTCCGGGCGCCAGCGCGAAGGCCTCACGCATCCTCAGGTAGTCGGAGTCGTACTCGAACGAGCCCGACGTGCGGGTCCGGTAGATCCGCCCAGCGAGCACCTCGGTACGCCCCACCATGGTCGTGACCTCGTAGACGTCAGCCATCGCGGCGCACCCTCACACGCTCCGGCAGCTTCTCGTCCGCGAGGAGCCGACCACGCTCCGTCGCGAACGGATCCGTGGCGTCGACGACCGCATCCATGAGCCCGAGCACGCGCATCACCCGCAGCGTGATCTCCAGCGTCGTACCCTCGCCGTTCTCCAACTTGCTGATCGTCGGCGGAGTCGTGCCGGCGCGCTCCGCGACCATCTTCGCGGTCAGCCCCAGCAACTTCCGCTGGTTCGCAAGGTTCTTCCCGATCGCGCGCAGGGAGCGTTTCACAGGGATGGGTGTCATGGACATGTTTCCATGTTACATCAGCGCACGTTTTCTTTAACACCTTTCAAGCAAACATACCTTTATGTTAGGCATGGGGCGAAGGAAACACTGAGCGCAAGCGACCGCGCCCGGAGCTTTGCACGGCAGGAACAGATCACGGACTACGCGCTGCCCACTCTCGTCGAACTCGTGCGCTACGTGAGGTCCGATGATGTTCTCCGGTCGGCAGAGGAAGAACAGCGCCTACTCATGGAAGAGCTCGGTTATACGCGACGAGGCGCTCGCATCCAAGCGGTCCTTAGCCAAGCTCAGAAACTCGCCTAGAGAACTTACGAGCGCTGCAACTTCAACGGCGCCGCGACCACGCACCGGACTCCAGCGCCCGTGAGGGCCCGATACAGCCCGAACCCGGTGGGGCCGGCCTCGTAAGCAACCGCGACCGGGCCCGGCACACCGCGCACCCAGTCAAGGATCCGGTCATTGCCCGGCGGCAGCTTCGCCTGGAACAGCTCGCCTGTCAGGCCATCGATCGCCGCTGCCGCGACGGAACGGGCGTGCACATCGAGCCCAACACTTGTACGCTCAGTGAACACGGGGCCTCCCACAACTGTCGGATAGGCCGGGCGGACCACCTCCACCCGGTAACCCACGAGTTTTGTGAGTGAGGCCCCGTCCCGCGACCCCCTCACCAGAAGAGGACCACTACATACCGTCTAGGCCGTCCCGACCTCGCCCAGGTGTGGGCATATTTTGGGCAAATGGCAAAGAAGCCCTCTGATCCCGGACATGAGAAAGCCTCTCGATCCCAGTGTTTCCAAGGGATCGAGAGGCTTCTTCTGTGACAGCGGTTGGTGGAGCTGGGGGGAATCGAACCCCCGTCCGACGCTGAGTCTCCACGTCTTCTCCGGGCGCAGTCTGTGAAAGCGTTCTGCTCGGCTCCGACCTTTGTCACAGACACCCAAGTCGACGAGCCCAGCCTGGGAAGAGTCCCACGTGACGTCCAGACGCCGTCACGCAGCAAGATTCCTAGATGACGCCAGGGTCCGTATCGGAATCACATACGGTCTGACGGACTATCGGGCTCGCTTATGCAGCGAGGGCGAAGTCGTTGCGCTTTACGTTGGCAACTATTGGTTTGCAGGGAGCGTTCACGAGATAACCCTGCATCCTCGGCCCGCTTCTCGTCGATACACAGGCGCCGTCGAAACCGATCAGCCCCGTGGACCTTCTTGCGAAGGAGCCGCTGTCACACTGTGGAATTACCAATCGGGCGCTTTCGCTCCCGAGCCTCACAGACTACAACGGATCGGCGTCGCATGCTATTCCGCGCCGGGACATCGGCGGCGTGACGTACAGTCGCTCTCATGAGCGATGTCATCATCACCGTCCGGGGCGAACATGAGCTGCGCATCGCACCGGAACGCGCCACCGTTCACCTGACGCTCGCCTTCGACGGCGCCGATCGCGCCCAGGTCGTCGACAGGACGCGCATGGCCGCGGGCCCGGTGCGCGAACGCATCGAGACGCAGAAGGCGGCGGGCAGCGTGGTGGAGTGGTCCAGCGAACGGATGGGCGTCTTCAGCGACCGCCCGTGGAACAGCGAGGGTCGGCAGCTCGCACCGGTGCATCGCGCGAGCGTGGACTTCACCGCGACGTTCTCCGACATCTCCGCGATGTCGGAGTGGGTCGCGGAGGTCACCGGCGAGGACGGCATCTCGGTCGGGTACATCGACTGGCATCTCACTCCGCAGACCGAAGCCGAGGTGGAGCGGGAGGTGGCAGCTCAGGCCGTCGGCGTCGCCGTCGCACGGGCCCGCGCCTACGCCGAAGCGCTCGGACTGCACACCGTCGCACCGCTCGAGATCGCCGATCGCGGACTGATCTCGGCGGGTGCGCCCCCGCAGGCCAAGGCCGCCATGCGGGCCGGCGCCGCCTTCAGTCTGGATTCCGCTCCCGGTCTCGAGCTGCGGGGCGAGGAGATCACGGTCTCCGCCACCGTCGAGGGCCGCTTCGCCGCGAGCTGAAGGTCCGAGACGACGCGCCGCTCTCGCGGAGTGCCGTCGCTCCGCACCTCAGTCGCCCCGGCCCTTCAGTCGACCCGATCGGAGCGCACGGTCGTCGTGGAGTAGCGCTTCTCGACCTTGCCGAGCTTCCAGTAGGCGAAGGACGCCACCCAGGCGAGCACCAGGACGACCACGATCAGGTAGCCGAGGTTCTCGATGTCGAGACCGCCGATCCAGCCCAGCACTCCCGAGCGGCTGTTCGACACCCGTGCCAGCAGCCCGCCGATCCCCAGCGCGGCGACCAGGAACGCGACGGCGATCGAGATGAGGGTGATCGTGAGGTTGTAGTAGACCTTGCGCACCGGGGCCGCGAACGCCCAGCCATAGGCGTGGCGCATGATCACACCGTCGAGGGTATCGACCAGCGTCATGCCCGCGGTGAACAGCACGGGCAGCACGAGCACCACATACCAGGGCGCGGTCAGCGCCGCCGCACCGCCGACCAGGAACAGCGCGATCGTCGTCGCCGTGTCGAAGCCCAGACCGAACAGCACGCCGACGACGTACATCTTCCACGGCCTGTCCACCTGCCGCGCGACGGGGCCGAGGATCCTCGCCATCAGGCCACGCGCCTGCAGCGACTGCTCCAGCTGTCGCTCATCGAGCTGTCCGTCGCGCATGCCGCGGAAGACCCGCCAGATGCCGTGCAGCGACGCCAGGTTGATGAGACCGATGATCATCAGGAAGAGTCCGGAGACGAGGACGCCCCACACGCCTGCGAACGACTGCAATGCGGAATCGTCCGCGGCGATCTGGGCCGCGAGCAGGTTCGACCCCGCCGCGAGGAGCACGACCGTGACGATCACCACCGTGGAGTGCCCGAGGGCGAACCAGAATCCGACGGTGACCGGACGCCGCCCGTCGGCGACTAGCTTGCGCGTGGTGTTGTCGATCGCGGCGATGTGATCCGGGTCGAGGGCGTGGCGCAGGCCCAGGGTGAACGCCGTCACCGCCAGTCCCGTGCTGAACGTCTCCTGACCGTTCACGAGATAGCCGCCGGGGAGCACGACGGCGAAGAACGTCCCCCACCCGCTCACGAGCAGCACGACGATCACGACCGCCATCCCGATCAGCGGTCGCGTCGTGCCCGCCCACCCCGGCCGCGCGGTCGGCATGGCGGTCAGTCCGACCGCACTGCGCTCAGGTCGTGTTCATGCGGCCCGTGAGCGTCGTGCGTGTGCAGGTAGCCTCCCTCGTCGCTCGCGTGGAAGTGCGGCGCCATGGGGCCGGGATCGATCGGGATGTGCTCCCCCCTCAGGAATCCCGCGTGCAGACGGCGCACCCAGTCGCACAGCTGATCGATGGTCTCGGGCAGTTTCCGCGACAGCGCCAGCACCGGCGCGCCGTCGCGGGCCGCACGCGCGTCGGCGACCATCTGCTCGACGTCGACATCGACATGCGGGCCGAGGTCGACCTTGTTCACGATCAGCAGGTCGGCGCGTGCGATGCCCGGACCGCCCTTGCGCGCGACATCCCCGCCACCCGCCACGTCCAGGACGAACAGCTGCGCGTCGATCAGGGCCGGTGAGAAGGTGGCGGTGAGGTTGTCGCCGCCGCTCTCCACCAGGACAAGATCCAAGGGTGCGAAATCGCGCTCCAGGTCTTCGACGGCCAGCAGGTTCATGGTGACGTCGTCACGGATGGCCGTATGCGGGCAGGCGCCGGTCTCCACCGCGCGGATGCGCTCGGCATCCAGCACACCGGCGGACCGCAGGAAGCGGGCATCCTCATCGGTGTAGATGTCGTTGGTGATGACGCCGATCTCGAACTCGTCGCGCAGGTGTCTGCACAGCGTGGCGATCACCGAGCTCTTCCCCGTGCCGACAGGTCCGGCCACCCCCAGTCGGAGGGTGCGGCGGGTGTTCTGAGTCAACTCGTCGGTCATGTCGATCGCTCCATTCCTGTCGTACTGCTGCCGTCCGGCGGGGATGCCGGATGCCGATCACCGCTCGACGCCGTCGACCAGGGGTCGCCCAGTGCGTCGATGCCGGCGTCCAGCGTGCGCCGCAGGCCGCGCGTGTCCTCGGCGACCGCGGTGACGAGCATGGCAGGACCGGCCAGCGGTGCGAGGGCACCGGTGCCATCCAGCATCCGGCCCGGCGGCGTGCCCTGCGTCCAGGCGGGATCGACGACGAGCACGTTGCCGATGCACCGGCGCCCGCCGGTGATCACCGGGCCGCGCCACGGTGTCTCCTCGCCGCCGAGATCCAGACGCTGCACGTACAGCGGCTCACCGCCGCGACGCACGCTCAGGCGCTGCGAGATGCGACCGGGCTGCTCGTGCAGTCGTCCCAGGCGCACCTCTTCGCGCAGCAGCAGACGCGCCCGCTCCCCCAGCGTCACATCGATCTCGTGAAGATGATCGCAGCCGGAGGCGGCGATGAGCGGCTCGGGCAGCCAGATCAGGGTCGCGTCGTCGTCCACGCGCACGATCACGCGCATCCGGGATCGTCCGCCGCTCGGCCCGGGAAGCAGCAGGGTCGCCGACACCTCGTTGAGCACGAGGACGCTGCCGGCGCCGACGTGCACCTCGAGGTGGTAGTCGTCGCCTCCGAGCGGTCCCGCAGCGCCGGCGGCGAGGGAGACCCTGGCCACGTCCGCGGCCCGCCGCACGAGAGGCTCGGCTCCCTTCGGGTTCGTGGGACGCAGCACCATGGGCGCGTGCGAGCGCAGCACCGAGACGCGGCTGCCGGCGCCGTGGCGCTGTACCCCGAGTGCGGCGCGAGCGAACATCGCCGTCGGCCGGCGTTTCATGATCTCAGGAGGCAAACAGACGCACCTCCCGATGGGCGTGCAGCTCGGCGAGCACGTCGAGCAGCGGCGTCGCCGGCGCAGGCAGGTCCTGGGGATCCTGCAGCGCGGCTTCGGCAGCCAGCCGCGAGGTCTCGTCGAGCACGGGGACCAGCCGCACGAGGATCGCGTGCACCTCGAACGGATCCACGCTGAGCACCTTCGCCGCCGCTGCCGCGGGACCGGCGACGGTCTCATGAACCATGAGCCGCGCGGCATCGGCCGTGGCCAGCCCGAGCGACGCCGCGGCGACGCCGTATGCGATCGCCTGGTGGGCCTGGTGGGACAGGTTCTCGAGCAGCGGATCGGGGTGGATGCTGCGCAGCACCCGTCCGAGCTGACGTCCCAGCGCCCGCGAGGTGGTGCGTGCGGCGGCCGCAGGCATTCTCGCATCCAGTGCGCGGTCGAGTTCGTCCAGCAGCGCGGGCTGCGATGCCGCAGCATGAGCGGCGGCCGCGAAGGCGCCGGAGACCAGGCCGACGCTCACCGCCCGAGCATGCAGGAAGGCCTCGAGGGTCGAGGTGTCGTGCACCTCCCCCATGCGCACCGCCGATTCCAGCCCACCGGAATGGGCATAGCCGCCCGAGGGCAGCCGACCGTCCGCCAGCAGAAGCAGCGCCGCCCCCATGCTCATGTCGGCACGCCTCAGAACAGGAAGTAGCGCTGCGCCATGGGCAGCTCATCGGCCGGCTCGTGCTCGATGAGCTCTCCGTCGACCGTCACGCCGTAGGTGTCGGGATTCACCTCGATGCGCGGGAGCGCGGTGTTCTCCGGCATGTCCGACTTCGTGAGTCCCCGGCAGTTCTCGATCGCGACCAGCGGCCTGTCGATGTTGAGCCGACCAGCCAGATCGTCATCGATCGCGGTCTGCGACACGAAGGCCACGCTCGTGGCCGCGGCGGCGGGGCTGTGCACGCTGAAGCCGGTGCGCTGGAGCACGGGCTGCGGGGTCGGTATGGACGCGTTCGGGTCGCCGAGGGCCGCCACCGCCGCCACGCCTCCCTTGAAGACGATCGCCGGACGCACGCCGAACATGGAGGGCTGCCAGAGCACCAGGTCGGCCATCTTGCCCGGCTCGACGGACCCCACATGCTTCTCCAGCCCGTGGGCGATCGCCGGACAGATGGTGTACTTCGCGACGTAGCGACGCGCTCGATGGTTGTCGGCCCGATCGTCGCCCGACAGCAGTCCCCGCACCTTCTTCATCTGGTGAGCGGTCTGCCACGTGCGGATGACGACCTCGCCGATGCGTCCCATCGCCTGCGCGTCACTGGACATGATCGATATGGCGCCCAGATCCTGCAGCACGTCCTCCGCCGCGATCGTGCCCGCGCGCACCCGGCTCTCGGCGAACGCCAGATCGTTGGGCACCCGGGGATTGAGGTGGTGGGCCACCATAACCATGTCCAGGTGCTCGTCGACCGTGTTGATCGTGTACGGGCGCGTCGGGTTCGTCGAGGCGGGCAGCACGTTCGGCTCCCCGGCGATCCGGATGATGTCCGGGGCGTGCCCGCCGCCCGCGCCCTCGGTGTGGAAGGAGTGGAACGTGCGCCCGGCGACGGCGGCGAGCATGTCCTCGACGAAGCCCGCCTCGTTGAGGGTGTCGGAGTGGATCGCCACCTGCACCCCCGATTCGTCCGCCACCTGCAGCGCCGCGTCGATCACCGCCGGTGTGGCGCCCCAGTCCTCGTGCACCTTGAATCCGCCGACGCCGCCGCGCAGCTGCTCCCACATGGCCTCGTGCGAGGTGGTGTTGCCGCGGCCGAGGAAGAGCACGTTGACCGGCCAGGGCTCGAACCCCTCCAGCATCCGCTGCATCCACCAGGCGCCGGGCGTCGCCAGCGTCGCCTTCGATCCCTCCGTGGGACCGGTGCCGCCTCCGACCACCGTCGTCGTGCCGGACGAGAGCGCGATCTGCATCATCTGCGGACCGACGAAGTGCACGTGCGTGTCGATCGCTCCCGCGGTCAGGATGAGGCCGTTGCCTGCCATGATCTCGGTCGACGGTCCGATCACCAGGTCGGGATGGACACCGTTCATCGTGTCGGGATTGCCGGCCTTGCCCAGCGCGGTGATCCGTCCGTCGCGGACGCCGACGTCGGCCTTGATCACACCCCAGTGGTCGAGGATCACGGCCCCCGTGATGACGAGATCGGGCGTTCCCTCGGCGCGAGTGGCCCGTGACTGCCCCATCGACTCACGGATCGACTTCCCGCCGCCGAAGACGGCTTCGTCGCCGCCGACGCAGCGATCCTCCTCGACCTCGATGACGAGGTCGGTGTCGGCCAGTCGAATGCGATCACCGGCGGTCGGCCCGTACGAGGCGACGTATTCGGCGCGCGGCACGCTAGTCATCGAGGTTCCCTCCGCACTCTCCGCGCAGCCCGGGAACGATCCTGAGACCCTGGATCGGCACCAGCTCCACGTCTTCCACCGCACCCGGTTCGAAGCGCACCGCTCCCCCGGAGAGCACATTCAGGCGCTTCCCCCATGCTGCTTCACGGTCGAACTCCAGCGCGGGGTTCACCTCGGCGAAGTGATAGTGCGATCCGACCTGGATCGGTCGATCCGCCGCATTCGCCACGGTGACGCTCGTGACGTCGAGCCCGACGTTGATCTCGATGTCGTCCGCACCGTAGAGGATCTCACCGGGGATGATCGGATCGGCGCCGGCGAGCTTCGTCTCGGACTGCCGCCGAGGCGCCTGGCGTTCTCCGGTTCCCGGACGGCGCGGCTCGCTCGGCCCGCTCACGCCGGAGGACCGGGTCTGGCCGCCGGCGGCGTCCTGCGCCCGGTACTC
>Ga0308157_10002906_pt1 | contig 26487 bp, 22 predicted proteins | sample PhyBR1_FD_201035 | JGI IMG/M metagenome (GOLD analysis project Ga0308157, IMG submission 201035) | Phyllosphere microbial communities from UC Gill Tract Community Farm, Albany, California, United States - DLSLB.R1 | ecosystem: Host-associated > Plants > Phyllosphere > Unclassified | place: USA...
CCTCTTCCCATCCCGAACAGAGAAGTTAAGCCCGCCTGCGCAGATGGTACTGCATCATTGTGGGAGAGTATGTCGTCGCCTTTCTTTTGAAAACCCTGTCCAGATCGGACGGGGTTTTCTGTTTTATAGTGTTTTTTAAGTTTTAAACCTAAAATCTAAAAAACTTATTTTTGAGTGAAATATTTCCATATTTTTGTTTTGCAATTTTATATAAATAATCATGAAAAACATTTTCTCAAAAAATGATTCTGACGAATTCATAAATCGTATTAATCAATTAAAAAATGATTCTCAGCCACTTTGGGGTAAAATGTCAGTAAATCAAATGTTGGCTCACTGCAGTGTTACCTATGAAATGGTATATGATAATATTCATAAGGAGCCTAATGCTTTTATGAAATTCTTTTTAAAGTCATTTGTGAAGAAAAATGTTGTTAATGAAGTGCCTTATCCTAGAAATATTAGAACTGCGCCTCAATTTATAATTATAGGTAATCGTGATTTTGATGCTGAAAAACAAAGGCTTATCTCATATATTAATAAAACTCAGGAACTAGGAGAGCAAGAGTTTGAAGGAAAAGAGTCTCATTCTTTCGGGACATTGAGTTCTTTAGAATGGAATAATATGTTTGCAAAACATTTGGACCATCATCTTGCACAATTTGGTGTTTAAAATCAGATAATTATGAGATTCATTATATTATTAGCGTTTTTCTTGCTTGGAGTATCAGCAAATGCGCAAAAGCAAGAAGTGCAAAAAACAATTGAAATATTTTTTGAAGGTTTTCATCAAAAAGATTCTATGAAAATAAAATCAGTTTGTTCGGATAAAATTATTTTGCAATCTATTAGTGAAAGTTCGATAAAAGGAAATAAATTATCTGATGAAAAAGCAAATGCCTTTTATAAATCGATTGCTTCCATTCCGGTTAATATGAAATTTCAAGAAAAGATTTTAAGTTATAATATTCAAATTGACGGTGCAATGGCGCATGTTTGGGCTCCATACGAATTTTATTTGAATGAAAAATTAAGTCATTCGGGAGTTAATACATTTACTTTGTTTAAAGAGAAAGATTCTTGGAAAATAATTTACTTAATAGATACTAGAAGAAAGTAGTGCTTTTTATTATGCTACTTCCGTGGCATAATAAAAGCAAATATCTGCTAAAAGACATTCTTCACACTTAGGTTTTGGTCGGCATGTCTCTCTTCCTAGAAAAGAAATTGCCATGCCAATTTCTGACCAGATATTTTTTGGTAAAACCTGCATTAGATCTTTTTCGACTTTATTTCCGTCTTTGCTTTCTTTTATTATTCCAATTCTTGGAGCCACACGAATTACATGTAAATCAGCAATAATTCCTTCTGCTGGTTTTCCGGTTTCCCTTAGAATAACATTGGCAGATTTTCTTCCAACACCTTTTAATGCTGTTAACCCTTGCATTGTTAAGGGAATATCGTCATCATTTTTAATCGTTTTCGCGATTTCTAATATCCAGTTGGCTTTTGTTCCAAAATTGCGAACTTTACTTATATATGGAATTAATGTTTCTAAATCTGCTTTAGCTAAACTCTTAAGTGTTGGAAATTTTTCAAATAACACGGGTGCTATTTTATTGATATTAGCATCAGAATCCTGTGCTGATAAAATGACCATAACCAATAATTGATATGTGTTTTGGTATTCTAAAGGGTGTCTTTTTCCTTTATATTTCTCTAAAATTGGTTCTAATTTTGCTTCCCAATCTGACGTTTCTCCAAATAAATTCATATCAAATTTGTTTTAAGTTAATCATGATAAAAATATAACCATCACAAAATTAGTTAGTTTTGATGAAATCTAAGATTTTTTTGATCACATTTTGATTTCCAAGGATTTTACGATGCCCTAAACCATCGGTCAAAAATAAAGTTCCATTTTCGAGATTTTGATGAATATGAATTCCTGCCTTAACTGGAACTTCTGGATCGTCATTATCATGAATTACTAAAACCGGGATTTTTACTTTTTGGGCGGCTCTATACGCTGAAAAATTATCCATTTTTACTTGATATTTATCTTCAAAACGATCTCGAAGACGTTCGCTAATTTCTTGTTTTAAGCCTAATTTAGAAATAAATTCATCTAAAATATCCTGAACAATATCGCCACTTCCGATTATAACTGCTTTATTTACTTTAAGTCCGTCTTTAAGCGAATTTAAAACAGACATCCCCCCAAGGGAATGACCAATCGCAAATTCAAAAGGTCCAAATTGCTTTTCAATTTCTAATATTGAGGCAATAAATTCGGACATGATAGTTGATTTTCCTTTGGATTTTCCGTGTGCAGGAGCATCAAAACTTACTGTCGAATAACCATTTTTTAAAAGTTCATCTGCAATTTTAAATAATTGAGTTCCCCTTCCTGACCAGCCATGGACAAGTAAAATTTTTCGATTACTGCTTCCATAATGATAGGTAACAATATTTTTATCTATTTCTGGAACATGAATCATTTTTTGAACACTTTTAGAATCCATTTCCAGTTCTCGTTTTGGAACTTTATGTTTTATAGGTGTCGTAAAAAGTTTTGCTGCGTATGATGTAACTAATTTGGTTGAAATAAAAGCGCAAATTTTACAGGATATAATAATAAACTGTGGAATTTTTAATGATTTAGTAGGATTAGTTTCCTTTTTTGACATATTAATAATTTTTTTTTGACCGCTGGATTCTCCTTATTTTTTTCCTAAATTTAAAGAACATAAAAATAGCATATTATTGATTAGTTGAAGAAAAAAATAAATTAGTGATTGCTATTTATTACTGTTATAAATTTTTAGGATGGAAATATTTCATTTAAGTGCAGAATGTTACCCGATGGCAAAAGTTGGCGGATTAGCCGATGTTGTTGGTGCATTGCCTAAATATCAGGCAAATGCAGGTCACCAAGTAAGAGTTGTCGTTCCTTGTTATGACACAAAATTCAGAAGAGAAAATGATTTTGAATGTGTTCATTGGGGAAATGTAAAACTCGGAAATTTCAATTTTCCTTTTAGTGTTTTAAAAGAGACTTCTGATAAGCTTGGATATGAATTGTATCTAATAGAAATTAAGGAATTGTTTGATAGACCAAATGTCTATGGCTATGAAGATGATATCGAACGCTTTCTATCTTTCCAAATTGCATGTTTAGATTGGATTGTTGCGCGCAATAAAGTTCCAGATATTATAAATTGTCATGATCATCATACGGGAGTAGTCCCTTTTATGATTAAGTATGCTTACAAATATGAAAGTTTACAAAATGTAAAAACAGCGATTACAATTCATAATGGTTTGTATCAGGGATGGTTTGGTTTTGATAAGCTGCATTATTTACCGGAATTTAATCTAATTCATGTTGGATTTTTAGAATGGAATCATTCAATTAATTCATTGGCAGTAGGTGTGAAATGTGCACAGGCTGTTACTACGGTTTCTCCAAGCTATCTTAATGAAATAAATCGTTATGCAAATGGATTGGAAGCTTTATTTAATTCAGTTCGAACTAAATCTAAAGGGATTTTAAACGGAATTGATATTGAAGTTTGGGATCCATCGAAAGATAAAATGATTGAACATCATTATTCAATTGATACTTTTGAAATTGGAAAGCAAAAAAACAAAGAAAAGCTTTGTGAGCAATTTGATTTAGATCCTTCAAAACCGTTATTTAGTTTCATTGGACGTTTGTTTGAAGAAAAAGGAGGTGATTTACTGCCACAAGCTTCTGCATTAGCATTATCTGAAAATTTTGAAAACATTAATATACTGATTTTAGGATCAGGAAATTCAGAGATAGAAGCGCAATTAACACAATTGCGCAACGATTATAAGGGCAATTACAATGTTTTTATTGGATATAATGAAGATTTGGCACATTTAATTTACGCTGGTTCTGATTTTATTTTAATGCCTTCAAGGGTAGAACCATGTGGTTTGAACCAAATGTATGCCATGCGATATGGAACAGTTCCAATTGTAAGAAGAACGGGAGGTTTACGAGATACTGTGATTGATTTTGGTGATGAAGGAAATGGTGTTTGTCACGACCAAGCTTCAGTTGGCGATATTTGTTATTCTATAAATCGTGCTGTAAAGTTATACGATGATAAAATAAATTTCAACAAGGTTTTAAAAAGAGGAATGTCTGCAGATCATTCCTGGGAAAGAGTTTGCCAAGAATATATCGAAATATACAACTTAATAATTCAGCAAAATGAAATTTAAAAAGAAAAATGTAGTTGCCATTATTTTAGGAGGAGGACAAGGATCACGTTTGTTCCCATTGACAGAAACAAGATCTAAACCAGCTGTTCCTATTGGAGGAAAATATCGTTTGGTAGATATTCCAATCTCAAATTGTATTAATTCGGATATTTTTAAAATATTTGTTTTGACACAATTCAATTCAGCTTCATTAAATGCTCACATTAAAAACACTTTTAATTTCAGCATTTTCAGCCAATCTTTTGTTGATATTTTGGCTGCAGAACAAACTCCCGATAATCCAACTTGGTTTCAAGGAACCGCAGATGCTGTAAGACAATGTATGTCTCATTTTTTGAAACACGATTTTGATCATGCTTTGATCCTTTCAGGAGATCAGCTTTATCAAATGGATTTTAATGAAATGTTAGAAGCCCATATTGCTGCTGACGCCGAAATATCTATTGCAACTTTGCCTGTAAATGCTAAAGATGCACCCGAATTTGGAATTTTAAAAACCAATCATGAAAGTGTTATTCAGGCTTTTATAGAAAAACCGCACGCTTCATTATTGCCAGAATGGGAATCTGAAGTAAGTGAACAAATGCAAGAAAAAGGCAAAAAATACCTCGCTTCAATGGGGATTTATATTTTCAATAAATCATTGTTGGAAGAATTAATGGCAAATCCAGACACAAAGGATTTTGGAAAAGAAATTATTCCGCAAGCTGTTGGAAAACATAAAATATTGAGTTATCAATATGAAGGATATTGGACAGATATTGGAAATATTGAATCATTTTTTGAAGCAAATATTGGTTTAACGGCTGATATTCCTGAGTTTAATTTGTTCGATAACGACAATAAGATTTTTACCAGACCAAGATTGCTTCCTCCATCAAAATTTAGAAATTCAATTATCAATCAATCATTGATTTCAGAAGGTTGTATTATCAATGCAAAAGAAATTAAAAGTTCTGTAATTGGTATTCGTTCGAGAATTGGTGTTGGAACTGTTCTTGAAAACTGCTACGTGATGGGGAATGATTTCTATCAAGATTTAGATGAATTGAATCACGAAGCAAGTGTCAATAAAATTCATGTTGGAATTGGAGAAAATTGCTTCATAAAAAATGCTTTAGTAGATAAAAATGTGCGTATTGGAAATAATGTTCATATCAGCGGAGGAAAGCATTTAGATAATTTTACCAATGAATTATATAGTATAAAAGATGGTATTGTTGTCATTAAAAAAGGAGCGATTCTTTCAGATAATTTTAGAATCGAATAAACTTAAAATGAAATTCTAATAGAAAAATTCCAAATCCCAAATCTCAATTATTGCTTAAAAACAAAATATGACAAAAGTAATTACGCATTCTCTTTTTACCGATTTTGATATCGATTTATTCAAAGCTGGAAAACATTTCAAATTATATGAAAAGTTGGGAGCGCATTTAATTGAATTGAATGGAGTAAAAGGCGTTTATTTTGCTGTTTGGGCACCTACAGCAAAGTCGGTTTCTGTTGTGGGTGATTTTAATTATTGGGTACAAGGCGAGCATGAATTACAAGTTCGATGGGATTCTTCGGGAATTTGGGAAGGATTTATTCCTGATTTATCAAAAGGAGCACTTTATAAGTATAAAATCGAATCTAATATTGACGGGATTGTAACTGAAAAAGCAGATCCTTTTGCTTTGTATTGTGAAAAACCGCCACATAATGCTTCTGTTGTCTGGGATTTGGATTACAACTGGAAAGACAATAATTGGATGAAATCGCGTCATGAAAATAATGCTCTTGATAAACCATATTCGGTTTATGAAGTGCATTTGGGATCATGGAAGCGTGCAGAACATAATCGCTTTTTGACATATCTGGAATTGGCAGATGACTTGGTAAAATACGTTAAAGAGACTGGATTTACACATGTTGAATTTATGCCAATTATGGAATATCCGTATGATCCGTCATGGGGATATCAGTTGACTGGATATTTTGCGCCAACTTCTCGTTTTGGAAAACCGCAAGATTTTATGGTTTTGGTTGATAAGCTACATCAGGCTGGAATTGGTGTGATTTTAGATTGGGTTCCGTCACATTTTCCTGATGATGCTCATGGCTTAGGTTTTTTTGATGGTTCTCATTTATATGAACATCCAGATAGAAGAAAAGGTTATCATCCTGATTGGAAAAGCTTGGTTTTTAATTATGGACGAAATGAAGTTCGTGCTTTTTTGATTAGCAACGCTGTTTTTTGGCTTCAGAATTACCATGCTGATGGATTAAGAGTTGATGCTGTTGCTTCAATGCTTTATCTTGATTATTCTAGAAACGATGGCGAATGGGAACCAAATATTTATGGTGGAAGAGAGAATTTAGAAACCATTAGTTTTCTTAAAGAATTTAATGAGGTAATTTATTCTAATTTTAATGGAGTTCAGACAATTGCAGAAGAAAGTACTTCTTTTCCAATGGTTTCAAGACCAACCTTTACTGGTGGTTTAGGTTTCGGAATGAAATGGATGATGGGCTGGATGCATGACACGTTGAAATACTTTCAAAAAGAAACAGTTTATCGAAAGTATCATCAAAATGATTTGACTTTTTCAATGACGTATGCTTTTACAGAAAACTTCATGCTTCCGTTTTCACATGATGAAGTAGTTTATGGGAAAAAATCGCTGATTTATAAAATGCCGGGAGATGAATGGCAACGTTTTGCTAATTTGAGATTGCTTTACGGATATATGTTTACACATCCCGGAACAAAATTGTTGTTTATGGGATCTGAATTTGGACAAACTGATGAATGGAATTTTGAAAAAAGCTTAGATTGGCATTTGCTTCAATACGAGTATCATTCTGGAATTAAAAAGGTAATTACAGATTTGAACGCATTGTATAAATCTCATCCAGCGTTATATGAAAAGCAATTTACTGGAGAAGGTTTCGAATGGATTAATTATTCCGATCATCAAAACGCGGTTGTTTCTTACATCCGAAAAGGAAATATTCCGAATGAAAATTTAGTTGTGGTTTGTAATTTTACGCAAGTAGTCAGAGAAAACTATAGAATTGGCATTTCTGAAAAAGGAAAATTAAAAGAAATTTTCAACAGTGATGCTGTAGTTTATGGTGGAAGTGGTGTTGGAAACTCAAAATCAATAAAAATTGATATTTCTCCTTATGATGGCAGAGATTATTCGGTCGAATTAATTTTGCCTCCTTTAAGTGTTACTGTTTATTCTTTTGAGTAGAAAATTCGAACCAATTTTCAGTAATGCTTTTTTATCAATTTTGTGTTTTTAAATTATCGAATTATTGATTTTTTGTAAACTAATTTATAACTCATTCAGAAAAAACGTTTTCGTGAATAAACCTTTTATTCATAGTGCTTTACCAAGTTTTTTTGTATGTTTGAAGTAAAGATAGAGTTCTTAAATTAAGACATTAGCGTTATGATTACAAATACTTCATTAGAACATAAGGGCAATTTATTTCCGTCAAAAATAGTTTCATATGAACACGAGGGAGATTCTATTTCTTTTTACACGGATAATAATGTAATTTTAAAAGTCACAATTCTTAGAGACAGTTTAATTCGTTTTCGTTTTACCACAAAAGGTTATTTTAGTAATGATTTCTCCTATGCAATCGATAAAACGCAATTGCACGGGTATAATTTTTTGCAGGTCAATGAGGACGAGAATTATTTTGAAATTAGAACCAGCAAAGTGGTTTGTAAGATCAAGAAAGCTGATGTTCGCTTGTCTATTTATGACTTAAATGATTGTTTGATTCTTCAGGATGAACTTGGGTTTCACTGGGAAGAAAGCTACGAATATGGTGGAAACATTGTAAAAATGAGTAAATCGTCAAAAGACGGAGAATGTTTTTACGGTCTTGGAGACAAAGCTACTCAAATGAATTTAAAAGGCAAGAGAGTAGAAAATTTTGCTACTGATCAATATGCTTATCATAAAGATCAAGAGCCACTATACAAGGTCGTTCCGTTTTATATCGGATTGCATAACCAAAAATCTTATGGTGTTTTCTTTGATAACACTTTTAGAACTTTTTTTGATTTCTGTCAGGAAAGAAGAAATGTGACCAGTTTTTGGGCAGAAGGAGGTGAGATGAATTATTACTTCATTTATGGCCCGCAAATGCAGGATGTGGTTACAACTTATACCGATTTAACCGGAAAACCTGAATTACCGCCACTTTGGGTTTTAGGATATCATCAATGTAAATGGAGTTATTATCCGGAAAGCAAAGTAAAAGAAATCACTTCAAAATTCAGAGAGCTTAAAATTCCATGTGACGCCATTTATTTGGATATTGATTACATGGACGGTTTTCGATGCTTTACATGGAACAAGGAATATTTTCCTGATCCGAAAAAGATGGTTGCTGAATTGGCCGAAGACGGTTTTAAAACCATTGTGATCATCGATCCCGGAATTAAAATTGATAAAAACTATTGGGTTTATAAAGAAGCTTTAGAAAAAGATTATTTCTGCAAAAGAGCCGATGGTCCTTACATGAAAGGGAAAGTTTGGCCAGGAGAATGTAATTTTCCTGATTATACAAATCCCGTAGTTAGAGAATGGTGGGCAGGATTATTTAAAGAATTAATTTCAGAGATCGGAGTAAAAGGCGTTTGGAATGATATGAATGAACCAGCTGTTATGGAGGTTCCAAATAAAACTTTCCCGATGGATGTACGCCACGTTTACGACGGAAATCCGTGCAGTCACAGAAAGGCGCATAATATTTATGGAACCCAAATGGCGAGAGCTACTTATCACGGTGTAAAACGTTTTGCGTATCCAAAACGCCCTTTTGTCATTACAAGATCGGCTTATTCGGGAGCTCAGCGTTATACATCATCATGGACGGGAGATAACGTTGCAACTTGGGAACATTTATGGATTGCAAATATTCAAGTGCAAAGAATGTCAATTTCTGGAATGGGTTTTACAGGTTCTGACATTGGAGGTTTCGCTGAACAGCCAACAGGCGAATTATATGCGCGTTGGATTCAGTTAGGCGTTTTCCATCCGTTTTGCAGAACGCATTCTTCTGGAGATCATGGAAACCAAGAACCTTGGGCTTTTGATGAAGAAGTAATCAATATCACCAGAAAATTTGTGAGCTTGCGCTATCAACTTCTGCCGTATTTATATACCATGTTTTGGCAATATATTGAAGAAGGTATTCCAATGTTGAAACCTTTGGTTTATTACGATCAAGATGACACGCAAACGCATTATCGCAATGATGAATTCATCTTCGGAAATCAGATTTTAGTTTGTCCAATACTTGAACCTAATGCTGTAGGTAGACGTATGTATATTCCTAGAGGCGAATGGTATAACTTCTGGACTAATGAGCTTTTTATTGGCGGAAGAGAAATTTGGATTGATACTAAATTTGATGAAATCCCGGTTTTTGTAAAAGCCGGTGCTATTATTCCAAAATACCCTGTTCAGCAGTACGTTGGCGAATTAGAGTTTGATGAATTGACATTGGATGTTTATTATAAAAAAGGCAAAGAGCAATCAGCAGTTTATGAAGATGCTCAAGATGGTTATGATTATAAAAAAGGCCGATATAGTCATTTGTCGTTGCGAACTATAGGAAAAGAAAAAGAATTAATTATTCAACTTCATAAGGAAGGAAAATATGATACGCCTTATTCCAAGTATAAAATCAATTTAATTGGCCTTCCGTTTAAGGTTACGGAGATTGAGGTTGATAATGAAAAAATCGAATTTGATAAAATTGGTTTCGAACAAAATAATTTCTTGATCGTTGATAAAGAGTTTAATGAACTTCATATCGTTGGCGAATAAGTAAATTCTGTTAATTTTTTTCAAAATTCTATAATAATTTAGCTTAAATTTAGATGTATTTTTGTTTGTGTTTAAATTTTTAAAATCATGAAAAAACATCTAATTCTAGGGATTTTTACAGCTGTTTTGGTTTACAGTTGTGCAACAAATCCAATTACAGGGAAGCAGAATCTGAATTTTGTTTCTAACAGTGAATTATTTCCATCTTCATTTCAACAATATAATCAGTTTTTAACTGAGAATAAAGTTATTACCGGAACGGCAGATGCAAAACTTGTAGAAACAGTAGGGTATAAAATAAAATTGGCTGCTGAAAAATATCTCAATTATTTAGGACAGACACAATATCTAAAAGATTATCGTTGGGAATACAAACTTGTTGATAATAAAGAAGTAAATGCATGGTGTTTGCCTGGTGGAAAAATTGTGGTTTACTCAGGTATTTTGCCAATAACCCAAAATGAATCGGGTTTGGCAACCGTAATGGGGCACGAAGTTTCACATGCATTAGCAAATCATGGTGCGCAAAGAATGTCTGCAGCACAATTGCAACAAATAGGTGGAGCTGCTTTAGGAGCCGCGACAAGTGGACAATCTGAAGCAACACAACAAATTTTTGCTCAAGCATACGGAATTGGTTCTGAAGTAGGAGTAATGTTGCCTTTCAGCAGAAGCAATGAAAGTGAGGCTGATAAAATCGGTTTGACTTTAATGGCGATTGCAGGTTATAATCCTGAAGATGCAGTTACATTTTGGAGCAGAATGGCAGCAAAATCTGGAGCATCTGGAACTCCAGAATTTATGAGTACACACCCATCTGATGCGTCAAGAATCGCAAATATAAAAGCATTAGTTCCTGAAGCTAAAGCAATAGCAATAAAAGTGGGAACTATAAAATAAAACTTTGTCAGAAAAAATAAATTTAAAGCTATTCGTTTTTCGAGTAGCTTTTTTTATTTTATGATTTATTAATATATGAATCGTATAAATTGTATTCGATTGTGATAAAAAATAGATAAATTCGTAGCGCATTAACAAAACCATTTCTATGAAAAACCTACCAAAAGGAGATAAAAAATTATTAAATGCTTGGGCATTTTATGATTGGGCAAATTCCGTTTACACATTGACTATAGCATCGGCAGTATTTCCAATATTTTACGAAGCATTATTTACAGATCGAGGTCATTATATTGATGTTTTCGGTATGCATCTTAAAAATTCTGCTTTAATTAGTTTTACTACTGCAGCGGCGTTTTTGGTGGTTTCTTTTATTTCGCCATTATTGTCTGGAATTGCTGATTATGTGGGGAATAAAAAAGCATTCATGAAATTTTTCTGCTATTTAGGAGCTTTGTCATGTATGGGATTATATTGGTTTGATCTTGGAAATATTTATATCGGATTGGCATTTTATTTCTTAGGATTAATTGGATATTGGGGAAGTTTGGTTTTTTACAATTCTTATTTACCAGATATTGCTTTTGAAGAGCAGCAAGATAAAATCAGTGCCAAAGGATATTCTTTAGGATACATTGGTAGTGTGATTTTATTGCTGATTAATCTTGGCATGATTATGTTTCCAAAGACTTTTAATATCACAGCAATGGAAGCAATGCGTTACTCTTTTGTAATGGTAGGTATTTGGTGGATTCTTTTTAGCCAATATACTTATTATTACTTACCAAAAGGAAGTAAAGAAAATGGTCAAAAACTAACAAAAGACGTTGTTTTTAATGGTTTTAAAGAATTGAAAAAAGTGTGGAGCTTGTTGAAAGAGAATGTTCCATTAAGACGTTATCTAGGTGGATTTTTCGTTTCAAGCATGGCCGTACAAACTGTAATGTTAGTAGCAACTTATTTTGGTGCGCAAGAAATTCAGTGGGCATCGAAAGAAGAAGGGACAATTGGCTTAATTATCTGTATTTTAATTATTCAGTTAGTAGCAGTAATTGGTGCCGTGGCGACTTCAAGAGCTTCTGCAAAGTTTGGAAATATTCCGACTTTAGTTGTAATTAATGGAATCTGGGCCGTATTTTGTGCATTAGCCTATTTTATTACGCTACCAATGCAATTTTATGTTATGGCGACGATTGCAGGATTTGTAATGGGTGGAGTTCAGGCACTTTCACGATCAACTTATTCAAAATTATTGCCTGAAACAGAAGATACAGCTTCGTTTTTTAGTTTTTATGACGTTGCTGAGAAAATCGGAATTGTTATAGGAATGTGCATTTATGGAATAATTGACCAGCGAACAGGAAGTCCGCGCAAAGCAATTGTCGTTTTAGCAATTTTCTTTCTAACATCAATTTTCCTTTTAAGAAGAGTTCATAAAAAAGAGGCACTATAAGTGCCTCTTTTTATTTAATAAAGTATGAAGAAAATAAAACTCAATAATAAAAGACGTATGATTGTTCGATTTTTGATTGAATGATTTTATTAAAATCTTTTATTATTGAGTTCTTTTAATTTATGCTTTTGAAATACTTCCTGATCCAGAAACCTTTGTGTCTTTTTTTCCTGGATTTCCACTATATGTAATGTCGCCTGAACCAGAAACTCTTGCTGTCAAGCTTTCATTGCAATTTAGTTTAACATCGCCAGAACCCGAAACCATTACTTCAGCATTTTTAGATTTCAGATTAGCAGCTTCAATATCGCCAGATCCAGAAAGTTTAATAGTCAAATTGTCTGAACTACCTTTTAATTTGATGTCACCTGAACCACTCAAACTGAAGTCAAAAGAATTTGCGACAACATTTAAATCAATATCTCCAGAACCTGATAATTTAGCTGAGAATTTATCATTTTTAATTGCATCTTTAGCTACAATATCTCCTGATCCAGAAAGATTTAATTCTGAAATTTTTTCAAATGGAACTGTGATCTCAACTTTTTTTCCTGTGCTAGGGCGTATATTTGTTCCTTTCTTTACATGAATTTTCAATGCGTTGTCTTCAACTTCAACAACAATTGCTGACAAAATATTTTGTTCACCTTTAATAATGATTTTGCCTTCTTTTCCAGCTACTAAATCAACATCAAAAAAACCTGATATTTTGATTGCGTCATATTCTGAAGTTGTTCTTGTTTCAGTTACAACATTTCCGTTTCCGTTAATTTTTTCTGTTTGTGCACTTGCTGTAAAGCCAATTAAAAGCGCACTGTAAACTACTGATTGAATAATTTTTCTCATGGTTTTCGATTGTTTAAAATTATTGTTTTTTGATTAATGATACGTTTCCGTAATTTGAATTAATTATTACTTTATTCTGACCTTTCTTTTTATGGTAACCGCTTATGCTTTTTGAATTGTTTTTGACTTCGCTTACATTAATCTCAAGATCGTCTCCATTTTTGATGCCTCCATATTTGGTATTAATATCAAAATCAAAAGCATAATTGTAATTATATCCTAATGAAATATCAGTGTATCCAGAGTTAATATTTACATTGTTTGCCTTTTCGTTAAGGGAACCTATCGTTACTTTACTGTAATTTGTATTGATGCTTAGATTGCTTGATACTTCAGCAACAGACACGGTTAGATAGTTTCCAGAACCTGAAAAAGAATTTACTTTTTGAAATTTCAGATTTCCGTAATCAGCATCGTATTTAATGTTTTGAGCATCAGCAACTATTAGATCTGTATATTTTGCATCAAAATTGATATTTCCAGAATCATTGATTTTCAAACCAGAATAGCGAGCTTCTACAGTTCCATTTTTCATGTAATCGATCGATGAATTTTGGCAATATTCGATATTTAGTCTGTTTGTCGCATTGTTCAATTTCCCAAGAGTAACTTTTCCATATTTACAGCTAATGTCAGTTGCGCCTTCAATAGACATTGTTGTAATATTTCCGTATTTGTTCATCAACTTTACGGTTCCGTTTTTCGGAATTTTAATTACATAATTGATCTCAAAACTATTACTGCTTCCTCTTCCTTTGTTAGTTGAATTTCCAATTTGTGTAACTGCAGTAACCATTGATTTCAAGGCAGTAATGTCAACATCAATCGTGTTGAGTTTTTCGTTTACCCAATTTTCATTTCCGCCAGTAACTTTAATCGTGATGTCAAGATCTACCTTGTCTTCGTCCCAAGTCGATACAGAAATGTTCCCATATTTATTATCGATATCAATTCCTGCGTTAGAATTTACGATATAGGTTTTTTTGATGTTTTTTTGTTTTGAAATATTCGTGTCATCATTTGAAAATCCCAAAAACGGAATCAAGATGAATAGGATTAGAATTTTATAATGTCTTTTCATTGCTAGTGTTTTTTAAATTTTCGTTTTCTTCAATTCGTTTTAAAACCGTCTGCAAAAAGGATATTCTAGTTTGCAGATTGCTAATCATGGCATAAATAATTTGTTTGTTTTCGCCGTTTTTTTGCAATTCATTAATGATTTTTTGATAGTCAGCATCAAAAACTTTCATTTGTTTTAATGCATCATTTATGATCTGCTCATTTTCGGGTGAACTTTTTTCTTTAAGTTTAACCAGCTCGTTATCAATCAGAATGTTGAAAATAGAATCTGTGCGTTGCGTCTCTTTAGATGCAAATTTGAATTCCTTTGGTTTGTCATTTTTATAAAAAACAGTTATTCCCAGCATTAAAACTATAGTTGCTGCAATTGCTGTAGCGAACCAATAATTTCTCTTTTTAGGCTGTTTTTGGTTTAATTTGTTCAAGAAGTTTTCCTGATGATTCGGATTTAATTCTTGAACATCCCATTGGTCTTCAAACTTGTTGAATAATTGATCTAAATTGTCGTTGTTATTTTCCATTTTCATATCTCCTCTAATTTTTTTCGCAAACTTTCTTTTGCTCTGCTTAATGTAGTTCGGCAGTTTTGATAACTAATATTCAAAATTTCGCTTATTTCTTCTTGATCGTAACCTTCTATGTAAAATAGTGTCAAAACCATTCGGTAGCTGTCTTTCAGGCTTAAAATAGTGTCTAAAACTTGTTTTACTTTTAAAGTGTTAAAATCAATGGTTTCAGAATATAAGTCATCGTTATCTTCGATTTTATAAAGCGTCTTGCTCAGATCATCAATCTGAAAAGCATTATTCTTTTTGTAAAAATCAATACTATAATTGATCACAATTTTCTTCAGCCACGCGCCAAAAGCAACTTCCTGTTTGTAGTCGTTTATTTTTGTAAATGCCTTCAAAAAACCTTCTTGCATGACGTCTTGTGCAAAATGTTCGTCTTTTACTATACGATAGGCTACGTTGTACATAGCTTTACTGTATCGGTTGTAAATTTCAAATTGGGCTTTCTGATTGTTCTCTTTACAAAGCGCGATTAATTCTTCGATATTTTGGTTGGTTATACTCAAGTAATGATTGCTAGTTTTTTATAATGACTTGACTTTTTTTTATTTGTTACAGTTTGTATAAAATTAATTTTATTTTTTTTTAAATAATTCGATTGTGTAAGATTTTTATTTCGTTGTATAAAATCTATATTTGTGCATAAAATATATACCACATGAAAAAAAATACTATTTTATTTCTTTTGTTTTTCACAATATGCAACTTTTTGGCTTCTTGTACTTCTTTTGATGATGGACGTGATATCCAAAGTTCTCAGAATAATGGAAACGGAAATGGAAATGGAAATGGAACTGTCGGAGAAAAGGCGGTTTTTAAGGCTAAAATAGGTACAGAAGAATTTGTTGCAAATATTGCAACTGCGGTTGTGACAGATAACTATGTAATGGTATCAGGTATTAGATCTTCAAAAGGAGATTTGATCCAAATCATTTTGCCGAGCAATAAAGTAGGAACTTATACATGGGCAAACAGCAAAGAAAATGCTGAAAAATTTGTTTTGGCTTACGCCGAAAAAGTAGATGACGATGGATTTGTTAGTATTTCTAATGAAGATGCGGTATTTTTGGAAGTAAAAAATTATACGGATACCGCGATTATCAAAATCACTGCGGTTGATAAAACAAAAAAGACAATTTCAGGTACTTTTCAATTTACAGGTTTTAGAGAGACAGATAATGGGGCAACTCAGACAAAAGTGATTACAAATGGTACTTTCACAAATGTGCCTTATACGACAGATATTCCTGCAGATGATTCAGAGCAAATTTTGAAGGCAAAAGTAAATGGCGTTGAATTTATTCATGACAAAGTTGATGTAACTGGAGTAACTGCAAGCGGCACTTACCCGTATTACAGTATAGTAGGGAAAAAGAATGATGGTAGTATAAGTGTGGGTATAAGTATTGACAAATCATATGCAGCTGGAACTTATCAGGCTTCAAGTACTTCACCGAATAGTATTGAACATGTTATTGCCGGTACTTTCAAGTTAAATGACCTTATATATATATCTAAATCGGGTTCAATCACAATTGTCTCAAAAACAGCGACAAAAATTGTAGGAACTTTTGATTTGGTCGTTCAAAATTTTAGCATAAATGATGAAAAAACAATTACAGGATCTTTCGAAATAGATATAGAAGGTCTGAATTAATAATTTATCGAATCATTTAAAATCCGCCTTGTGCGGATTTTTTTTGGTAATACAATTTGATTTTATTAGTTTGGCTAATTAAATAGATTTTGTATGTTTCATTCTTGGCATAGTGATTGTCTATTTTAAAGGTGTATCTTGTAAATTAAGTTTTCATTGCCTTTTATTAGAAAATAATGAATTTCGGGCTTTATTTACAAGTTGTATTAATCATTTAATGACAAAACGACTTATATATTATTATGTCAAATCATAAAATACTTACTATTGACAATCTGTCACTTCAGGAATTTGATTCCGAAGCAGAATTAATTCCATTATTAACTCCCGAAGACGAAGAAGAAATGAATAACGAGGAACTTCCGGTTTCTCTGCCAATTCTGCCTTTGCGTAATACTGTTTTATTTCCAGGTGTAGTTATTCCGATTTCTGCAGGAAGAGATAAATCAATCAAATTAATTAATGATGCCAATGCTGGCGGAAAAATCATTGGAGTAGTTTCTCAAATCAATGAAGAGGACGAAGATCCATCTAAAGATGATATTCATAAAATAGGAACTGTAGCTCGAATTCTTCGCGTTTTAAAAATGCCTGACGGAAATGTTACGGTTATTTTACAAGGAAAAAAACGTTTTGAAATTGACGAAGTAGTTTCTGAAGAGCCTTATATGAATGCAACGATTAAAGAAGTTGCAGAAGAAAGACCAGATGACAATGATACTGAGTTTACAGCAATTTTAGATTCTGTAAAAGAATTAGCGATTCAGATTATCAAAGAAAGCCCAAATATTCCATCTGAAGCGACATTTGCAATTAAAAACATTGAGAGCCAATCGTTTCTGATCAATTTTGTTTCGTCAAACATGAATTTATCGGTAAAAGAAAAACAAGGTCTTTTATCAATAAATGGTTTAAAAGAGCGCGCTTTGGAAACTTTGCGTTATATGAATGTTGAACTTCAAAAATTAGAATTGAAGAATGATATTCAGTCTAAAGTTCGTTTTGATTTAGATCAGCAACAAAGAGAATATTTCCTTCATCAGCAAATGAAAACCATTCAAGAAGAATTGGGAGGCGTTTCGCAAGAAGAGGAAATGGATGAAATGGGGCAGAAGGCGAAAACTAAAAAATGGGATGAAAAAACGCAGAAACATTTCGAGAAAGAATTGTCTAAAATGCGTCGTATGAATCCTCAATCGCCAGATTTCGGAATCCAAAGAAACTATTTAGAATTGTTTTTAGAATTGCCTTGGGGCGAATATTCTAAAGATAAATTCGATTTAAAACATGCTCAGAAAATATTAGATAAAGATCATTTTGGTCTTGATGAAGTTAAGAAAAGAATGATTGAACATTTAGCAGTTTTGAAATTGCGAAATGACATGAAATCACCAATTATCTGTTTAACAGGGCCTCCGGGAGTTGGTAAAACTTCAATTGGACGTTCGGTTGCAGAAGCTTTAGGTCGTGAATATGTACGTATTTCATTAGGTGGTTTGCGTGATGAAGCAGAAATTCGCGGACACAGAAAAACCTATATTGGAGCGATGCCAGGACGAATCATTCAAAGTTTGAAAAAGACAGGAACTTCAAATCCAGTATTTATTTTAGATGAGATTGATAAATTATCTAACGGAAATTCTGGAGATCCATCTTCTGCATTATTAGAAGTTTTAGATCCGGAGCAAAACAATGCTTTTTATGATAATTTCCTTGAAATGGGATATGATTTATCGAAAGTGATGTTTATTGCAACGTCAAATAATATGGCAGCAATTCAGCCGGCATTGCGCGACAGAATGGAAGTGATCAAAATGTCTGGTTATACTATTGAAGAAAAAGTTGAAATTGCAAAAAGACATCTTTTTCCAAAACAATTAGAAACACACGGATTAACTTCTAAAGATTTGACTATTGGCAAGAAACAATTAGAAAAAATTGTTGAAGGTTATACGCGTGAATCTGGTGTTCGTAACTTAGAAACAAAAATTGCTCAGGTCATTCGTAATGCTGCGAAAGCTGTTGCGATGGAAGAAGAATACAATAAAAAAGTTACTGACGAAGATATTGTAGCAGTTTTGGGTGTGCCAAGATTAGAGCGTGATAAATATGAAAATAATGATGTTGCCGGAGTTGTTACTGGTTTGGCTTGGACAAGTGTTGGCGGTGATATCTTATTCATAGAATCGCTAATTTCTGAAGGTAAAGGTGTATTGACAATTACAGGAAATCTTGGAAATGTCATGAAGGAATCGGCTACAATTGCTTTAGAATACATTAAAGCAAATGCTAAGAAATTAGGCTTAAAAACAGAGATTTTCCAAAAATATAATATTCACCTGCACGTTCCAGAAGGCGCAACTCCGAAAGACGGCCCAAGTGCTGGTATAGCGATGTTGACATCTTTGGTTTCGTTGTTGACTCAAAAGAAAGTAAAGAAAAGTCTTGCTATGACTGGAGAGATTACACTTCGTGGAAAAGTATTGCCAGTAGGTGGAATTAAAGAAAAAATCTTAGCAGCAAAAAGAGCTGGTATTAAAGAAATCATTTTATGTCACGAGAATAAAAGTGATATTGATGAAATCAAAGCAGAATACTTAGAAGGGCTTACTTTTCATTACGTAAAAGAAATGAGCGAAGTTTTGGCTATTGCTTTGACAGATCAAAATGTTAAAAATGCTAAAGATTTGAAATAATTCTTTTAGAAGTAAATTTCAAAATATAAAATTCCAAATTCCAATTTTCCGATTGGGATTTGGAATTTTTTTATGCTCAGTTTTGATGAATTTTGATATTAAATTTTGGCATAGTTGTTGATTTTAAGGTAATTATAAAAATTATTTTTTCAATTATATAATTTTATCTTTGTATTTACGTTATTCCCACATAGGAACGTTCCAAAAGCATGCTAAAACAGATTGTTTTATTTTTTATGTTGCTAATTTGTTCGGCTTCAATCGGGCAAGTTGGAGGGCGCTACACCTATCAATTTCTAAACCTGACATCATCGCCCAGGCAGGCAGCGTTAGGAGGAAAAGTTATTACGATTTATGATGAAGATGTTAACCAAGTGATGTTTAATCCCGCGGTTTTGAATGAAGATATGGATAATCATTTAGCAATAAATTACGGGAGTTATTACGGTGAAGCTTCTTACGGAACAGCTTCGTACGCTTATACTTACGACAGACACGTTCAAACTTTTTATGCTGGAGTAAGTTATGTAAACTACGGAACCTTTGAGGGTTATGATGAAAATGGCCAAGCAACTTCAGATTTTACAGGGAGTGAAGGCGCATTGTCATTAGGATATGCTTACAATGTTCCTTATACAGACTTACATATTGGAGTTAGTGCAAAGCTAATAACTTCAACTTTAGAAAGTTATAATTCTATTGGTGGTGCAATTGATGTGGGAATTTTGTATGAAATTGAAAAAAATAATGTAAATTTGGCCCTAGTATTTCGTAATATAGGGACACAGTTTACTACATATTCAGGAATACATGAAAATTTGCCCTTTGAAATCATAGCAGGTGTTTCACAAGAATTAGAACATGTACCGCTTCGCTGGCATCTTTCTTTAGAGAATTTGCAGCAATGGAACATTTCTTTTTCGAATCCCGTTCGTGGTGAAACAAATATTGATGGGTCGACAAGTGACGAAAAAGTTTCGTTTGTAAATAATGCTTTGCGACATGTTGCTTTTGGTGCAGAACTATTCCCCAAAAGAGCATTTAATTTGCGTTTAGGATATAATTTTAGGAGAGGAGAAGAATTGCGAATTAACGATCAGCGTAATTTTTCTGGGGTTTCATTAGGATTTGGTTTAAGAATGAATAAATTAAAATTCAACTATTCTTATTCAAGATATACATTGGCAGCTAATACAAGTCTTTTTGGTCTAACTTTAAATTTTCAATAGTTAATGAAAATATTTACTTTATTTTTATTTATGACTGTAGGTGTTTATTCGGGAGCTAAACACTACATCAAAGAAGAAGAATCTACTATAACCAATGTTGAGATCGAAAGGATCAATACCAGAATAGCAGATATCAAAAACATGATTAATAACGATCACAAATACAATTCTAAAATTGCATTTTTGATTGATATGAAAGTTCCTTCTGGAAAAAACCGTTTTTTTGTTTACGATTTAGAAAAAAATGAAGTTATCGACCAAGGTTTGGTAGCACACGGTTCTGGATCTGAAACAGGAATAAGAGGTATTCTTAAATTTAGCAATATGCCAAATTCAAATTGTACCGCTTTAGGAAGATATTCTGTTGGAAAAACGTACAAAGGCATTTTTGGAAAAGCATATAGACTTGCTGGTCTCGAAGAAACTAATGACAATGCTTTAAAAAGAGCAATTGTTTTACATTCTTATTCAGCTGTGCCATATGATGAGCAAGATCACTATATCAGCAACAGCCACGGATGTCCAATGGTAAATGAGGAGTTTTTCAAAAGAATTCAAAAAATAATTGATAGTTCTAAGTCGAACATCATCATGGATATTTATTACTAAAGAATAGCCGAAAAGTATTTTTTAGTTTAAAAATTATTAAAGCTTTTTATTGTCAGAGGCATTATTGCATTTTGATAATTTAAAGCTTTTTTTATTTAAAAGCAATAGCTGTAAAAGTTATAAATCTTCCAAATAAAAATAAAGATGGTTACATTTGCAAGCTTGAAATTATTATAGATAAAGTAAAAATTTAAAAATAAAAAATTGAAAAAGATTACCATTGCAATCGACGGATTTTCATCAACTGGAAAAAGTACTTTGGCAAAACAATTGGCAAAAGAGCTTGAATACGTATATGTGGATACTGGAGCTATGTATCGTGCAGTAGCTTATTTTGCTATGCAACAAAATTTAATTGGAGCAGATTTTTTTGAGAAAGAAGCGTTAATCGCTTCGTTGCCTAAAATCCAGCTAGAATTTAAATTTAATTCTGATTTGGGTTTTGCAGAAATGTATTTGAATGGTGAAAATGTCGAAAAACAAATTAGAACTATTGAGGTTTCTAATTTTGTTAGTACAGTGGCGGCAGTTTCTGAAGTTCGTGCAAAATTAGTAGAGCAACAACAAGAAATGGGAAAAAATAAAGGAATCGTAATGGATGGTAGGGATATTGGAACTGTTGTTTTTCCTGATGCCGAACTTAAAATTTTCATGACGGCAAGTGCTGAAACTCGAGCACAAAGACGTTTTGATGAATTGCAGCAAAAAGGTGATAATGTCACTTATGAAGAAGTCTTGAAAAATGTCGTTGATCGTGACCATATGGATACGCACCGTGAAGATTCTCCTTTGGTAATCGCTGATGATGCTATTGAGATTGATAATTCTTACTTAAATAAAGAAGAGCAGTTTGCAGCTGTTTTAGAATTGATAAATGATGTTGTAAAAACAGCTTAAATTTTTGCAGATATTATTTTAAAAAATTAGTTTTACCGCTTTATTTTATCTAAAAGACAATTTTATCATATGGGGATTAAAAATAGATTGATTTTAATGAGCTTTCTTCAATTTTTTGTTTGGGGAGCCTGGCTTATAACAATTGGAAATTATTGGTTTGGCACAAAAGCCTGGGAAGGAACTCAGTTCGGACTCGTTTTTGGAACCATGGGAATCGCTTCTCTTTTTATGCCTACGCTTACAGGTATTATTGCAGACAGATGGATTAATGCTGAAAAACTATACGGCGCTCTTCATATACTTTACGCGGCAGTTTTGTTTGGAATTGCGCAAGTTACAACACCAGATACTTTTATTATCGTAATGCTTTTGGCAATGTGCTGTTATATGCCGACAATTGCTTTAAGTAATTCAATTTCTTATACTTCGCTTAAATTAAATAATAAAAACATTGTAAAAGATTTTCCGCCAATTCGTGTTTGGGGAACAATTGGTTTTATTGTTGCGATGTGGATTACTAATTTAAGTGGAAGCAAAGCGACTGAATATCAGTTTTACATTGCTGGAATTGGAGCTTTAATTCTTGGAGTGTACGCTTTTACTTTGCCAAAATGTGAACCACAACGTTTGATTAAAGAAAATGCAACTTGGACAGAAACCCTTGGTTTGGAGTCTTTCAAATTGTTTGCGAACTACAAAATGGCTTTGTTTTTTGTTTTCTCTATGTTTTTAGGAGGAGCGTTGCAATTGACAAATGCTTATGGAGACGTTTTCTTAGATGAATTCAAACACTTTCCAAAATATGCAGATTCGTTTGTGATTAAATATTCAACTATTATTATGTCGATTTCTCAGGTTTCTGAGACATTGTTTATTTTGGCTATTCCATTTTTCTTAAGACGTTTCGGAATCAAGCAAGTTATGTTGATTAGTATGCTGGCTTGGGTTCTTCGTTTTGGATTATTTGCTTTCGGAGATCCTGTAGGTGGTTTGTGGATGATTATTTTGTCTTGTATCGTGTACGGAATGGCATTTGATTTTTTCAATATTTCAGGTTCGTTATTTGTAGAAAGCAATACCGATTCTAAAATTCGTTCTTCTGCACAAGGTCTTTTCATGATGATGACCAATGGAGTAGGAGCAGTTTTAGGAAGTTTGACTTCTGGTTGGGCAATTGATCGTTTTTTTACGAAATCATTTGCTAATACAACGGAATTAGCTGGGTTTTTACAAACAGATGCTACAAATGAAAAAATGGTTGAATTTGTAAAAGGCCAAGGAAATTCAATTTCTGCGGATGGAATTTTTACAAATCCGGTTTTGATGAAAGACTGGCATACGATTTGGTTGTCTTTTGCGGCTTATGCTTTAGTAATCGCAATTGCGTTTGCTGTTTTATTTAAGCATAAACATGATCCAAAAGAGATTGAGAATTTGAGTCATTAATAAAATTATTATATAATTAAGCCCGAAAGATTTAATCTTTCGGGCTTAATTTTTAATTTCTTGAAAAAAAATAGTTATGAAATTTGAATTGACTTTTAATAAAGAAATTTATAATAAACAATTGCAATTATTGTTTGATTTGACTTTGGGAAAGAAAATAATGTATTATAAAAATTCTCAATATTTAGGCTTGTTTTTGTTGACGATTGGGGTAGTCTTGATTTTAATTTATCCAAATAAATTAGGAGTAGGGTATCTTTTTGTAGTATTTGGTGTGTTTAACATAGTTCCTTTTATTTATTATTACTTTAAATTGAAGTCTTTTAAGAATGCTCGAGTACAAGCTGTTGGACAATTAAGTTCTTTTGAAAATATCAATTGGGAATTTACAGAAAGTTCCCTAGTCGAAAATTATGATAAGTTTTCCAAAGTAGTTAACTGGGAAGAGTTTGTTTATTGGGTTGTAAAAGAGGGTACTTTGATCATGATTACTAGGGATTTTTATCCGTACATTTTGAGTGAAGGTGAAATCGGTATTGAAAGTTTTCAGGAAATAAGATCTTTTGTAAAGACAAAAATTATAAATAAAGAACATGTTAATTTTAGTTAAAAATATAGATTTTTAAAAGTCGTGGGATTTAGTCTTTTGTTGTCACATTGCTTTTAAAAGTATATCTAAGTTTTATAACTAAAACTAAAAATACAATATAGATTAAAAAGTAAATTTTAATTGTTTGATTGTTTTCAATTTCTTGTGAAATAACGATGTTTTTCTGGTCTTCATAAGCAAACTTTGAGGTTCCTCTGTCTAAGTACCAGATGTAAACTGAATCATGATGCTTGGCCATATATTCGTTTATTTCAATTTCGTGTGATTGATGTTTTAAGCCAAATCCGCTACCATTATGAGGTCTCAAAAAACTTCCTTTGTTGAAATAGAAGTATGTTGATCTCGTCCCGCCTTTTGAAGTTGATGATTTTGAAGAGTCAATTTTTACTTTAATCTTTTTAAAATCTTTTTCGTGTTTAATAATTTTGTAATTGAATGTAAATTGCATTACAAGAATTATTATACAAATGGTTGAAAAACATAATATTATGGTTGTGATTACAGCAAAAACACTTGGACTGTTATCTTTTGGTTTCATACTTTGAGACTATTTTATGCTGTAAATATATAGTAAACCCGATAGGTTTTCAAAATTTGCCGATTTCGTTTTGCAGGACTTATGAAAACAAAAACTTCTCATCTAGCCCCGATAGAGCCAAATATCCTTTTATGCCGGTGTTCGGCATAAAAGATATGGGTGATAGCGGGACTAAACGTTTTTTGAAACTGAAAATGTGCTGCTTCTTAATAATCTGCTGATAATCATATCGGTTTTGTTTTGTTAATTCAGAAAAATGTATTAATTTTGCAGTCCTTTTGGCAGAGAAGAGTTTCCATTAGGTATCAACCATTTATGTAAAACAACTTCTGTATTTTCTATCGCATAGAGAAACTCGAGAAAAACAGAATACAAATTTTTTTATCAGCATGTCTGAACAAACAAAATCACAAGAAGAGTTTTTAGCAAATTTTAACTGGCACAACTTCCAAGAAGGAATCGATGCAGTAGATGAAAAAAACTTGCAAGAGTTTGAAGAACTAGTATCAAAAACTTTCATCGCTACAGATCAAGAAGAAGTAGTAGAAGGAGTTGTCGTTAGAATTACAGATAGAGACGTTATCGTTGATATCAATGCTAAATCTGAAGGTGTTATTTCTTTAAACGAATTTCGTTACAACCCTAATTTAAAAGTAGGTGACAAAGTAGAAGTATTAATCGACATCCGTGAGGATAAAACAGGTCAATTAGTATTATCTCACAGAAAAGCACGTACTATCAAATCTTGGGATAGAGTTATTGCAGCTAATGAAACTGGAGAAATCGTTAACGGTTTTGTTAAATGTAGAACTAAAGGAGGTATGATTGTTGACGTTTTCGGAATCGAAGCGTTCTTACCTGGATCTCAAATTGACGTTAAGCCAATTAGAGACTACGATGTATATGTAAACAAAATGATGGAATTCAAAGTGGTAAAAATCAACCACGAATTCAAAAACGTTGTTGTATCTCATAAAGCTCTTATCGAGGCTGATATTGAAGTACAGAAAAAAGAGATCATCGGTCAATTACAAAAAGGACAAGTATTAGAAGGTGTTGTTAAAAACATTACTTCTTATGGTGTGTTCATTGACTTAGGTGGTGTTGACGGATTAATTCACATTACTGACCTTTCTTGGAGTAGAATCAACCACCCAAGTGAAGTTCTTGAATTAGACCAAAAATTAAACGTTGTAATCCTTGATTTCGATGATGAGAAAACAAGAATTCAATTAGGATTGAAACAATTAAACGCTCACCCATGGGATGCTTTAGATGCTAACTTAACTGTTGGTGATAAAGTTAAAGGTAAAGTAGTTGTAATCGCTGATTACGGTGCTTTCATCGAAGTTGCTGAAGGTGTTGAAGGTTTAATCCACGTTTCTGAAATGTCATGGTCAACTCACTTACGTTCTGCTCAGGACTTCGTGAAAGTTGGAGATGTTGTTGAAGCAGTTATCTTAACTCTTGACAGAGACGATCGTAAGATGTCATTAGGTATCAAACAATTGACTCAAGATCCATGGACTGACATTACTTCTAAATACCCAGTAGGTTCTAAACATACAGGTATCGTTAGAAACTTCACAAACTTTGGTATTTTCGTAGAATTAGAAGAAGGAATTGATGGATTAATCTACATCTCTGACTTATCTTGGACTAAGAAAATTAAACACCCATCTGAGTTTGTAAACGTTGGTGAAAAACTTGATGTTGTTGTATTAGAATTAGATGTTGAAGGACGTAAATTATCTTTAGGTCACAAACAAACTACTGCTAATCCTTGGGATCAATACGAAGATTCTTTCGCTGTAGGAACTATCCACAACGGTGAGATTTCTGAAATCGTTGACA
>Ga0308157_10002909_pt1 | contig 26465 bp, 23 predicted proteins | sample PhyBR1_FD_201035 | JGI IMG/M metagenome (GOLD analysis project Ga0308157, IMG submission 201035) | Phyllosphere microbial communities from UC Gill Tract Community Farm, Albany, California, United States - DLSLB.R1 | ecosystem: Host-associated > Plants > Phyllosphere > Unclassified | place: USA...
TATTGATAATTCGGTGGCAAGCGTTTTTCCAGCGGATAGCCGGCGTCGCTCAACAACACATCCCAGCTGGTCTGCTCGAAGCCGGTGAGCTTGCTGCGGCCGACCAGCAGAAATGGAAACTGGCCATTGCCGCCGGCCTTCTTCAGCGCCACCTGGTCGTCCACGGTGGCGACGGTTTTTTCAGTGAAGGGTATGCCGCGCGCCATCAGCATGGCGCGGCCGTTGCTGCAGCCGTCGCACTGCGCGGTGGTGTACAGCGTGACCGGACGGTTGCGTACGGCGTCGGCCAGTTCCTGCGGCAGCTCCACCGTGGCGCCGCCGGTGGCGAACGATTTCAATTCGACTTTTGTCCTGGCGGGCGTGGACGGTGGCGGCGGCTGGTCGCTGTAATGGGTCACGCCCTTGTCGTCGACCCATTTGTACACCTGCGCGCTGGCCGTGCCGAGGCACAGCAGCGCGATGGTGAACGCGGCCAGCCGTTTCATGCTCAGGCCGCCATGCCGCTGTGACGCAGCAGCGCGTCGATGCTGGGCTCGCGGCCACGGAAGGCCGTGAACGATTCCAGCGCTGGACGCGAACCGCCCACCGACAGGATCTCCTGCAGGTAGCGCTTGCCGGTTTCGGTGGTGGCGTCCGGGCCGAGCGCCTTGGCTTCCTCGAACGCGGCGTAGGCGTCGGCGGACAGCACCTCGGCCCACTTGTAGCTGTAGTAGCCGGCCGCGTAACCGCCGGCGAAGATGTGGCCGAAGGAGTTCTGGAAACGGTTGAACGCGGGCGGAATGATCAGCGCGAACTTGGCGCGCACTTCGTCGATCAACTGCTGCACGGTCTTGCCGGTGCTGGCGTCGTAGTCGTAGTGCAGGTGCATGTCGAGCAGCGAGAATTCCACCTGGCGCAAGGTCTGCAGGCCGGACTGGAAATTCTTCGCGGCCAGCATCTTGTCGTACAGCGCGCGCGGCAGCGGCTCGCCGGTGGTCACGTGCGAGGTCATGTGTTCCAGCACTTCCCATTCCCAGCAGAAGTTCTCCATGAATTGCGACGGCAGTTCCACCGCATCCCACTCGACGCCGGAGATGCCGGACACGCCCAGCTCGTCCACCTGCGTCAGCATGTGGTGCAGGCCGTGGCCGAATTCGTGGAACAGCGTGATCACTTCATCGTGCGTGAACAGCGATGGTTGCGCCACGCCGTCCACCACCGCAGGCTCGGTGAAGTTGCAGGTCAGGTAGGCGACCGGGGTCTGCACTTTTTCTTCCTCGGCGCGGCGGCCGCGTGCGTCGTCCATCCAGGCGCCGCCGCTCTTGCCGGCGCGCGCGTACAGGTCCAGGTAGAACTGGCCGATCAGCTTGCCGTTGCGCTCGATGCGGTAGAAGCGCACGTCCTTGTGCCATACCGGCGCGTTGTCCGGCTTGATCTCGACCGTGAACAGGTTCTGGATCAAACGGAACAGGCCGTCGACCACTTTGTGTTCGGGGAAGTATTGCTTCACTTCCTGCGCGGAGAAGGCGTAGCGGCGCTCCTGCAGTTTTTCGGAAGCGTAGGGGATGTCCCAGGCCTTCAGCTCGGCGATGCCCAGCTCGTCCTGCGCGAATTTTTTCAGCTCGGCCAGGTCCTGCTCGGCGAACGGACGAGCACGCTTGGCCAGGTCTTCCAGGAAGGCGATCACCTGGTCGGGCGATTGCGCCATCTTCGGCACCAGCGATACCTCGGCGAAGTTTTTATAGCCCAGCAGCTTGGCTTCCTCGTCGCGCAGCTTGAGCAGCGTGACGATGTTTTGCGTGTTGTCCCACTCGTCCTTCTTGCTGAACACATCGCCCTGCTCGGAAGCCTTGGTGGCGTTGGCGCGGTAGATGGTCTCGCGCAGTTCGCGCTTGTCGGCGAATTGCAGGATCGGGAAGTAGGACGGGAAGTGCAGCGAGAACTCGTAGCCTTGCTTGCCTTCCTTTTCAGCCGCTGCGCGCGCGGCGGCCTTCACGTCGGCGGGCAGGCCGGCCAGGTCGGCTTCGTCTTCCACCAGCAGCTTGTAGTCGTTGGTGGCGTCGAGCACGTTTTCGGAGAAGCGGGTCGAGACCGACGCGTGTTCTTCCTGGATCTCGGCGAAGCGTTCCTTTTTATCGGCCGGCAGCTCGGCGCCGCCCATGCGGAAGTCGCGCACGGCGTTGTCGATGATGCGCTTGCGGGCCGGCGACAGGCTGTCGAAGCCGGCCGACGCGCGCAGCGCCTTGTACTTGCCGAACAGCGCCTCGTTCTGGGCCAGCGCGGTCCAGAACTCGGTCACCTTCGGCTGGTTCTCGTTGTAGGTGGCGCGCAGCTCGGGCGTATCGACCACATTGTTCAGATGGCTGACGATGCCCCATGCGCGGCCCAGCAGCTCGGTGGCGTTTTCCAGCGGGGTGACGAAGTTATCCCAGGTCACTTGCTCGGACGGTGCTTCCAGTTGTTCGACCACGGCGCGGCTCTTGGCCAACAGTTCGTCGATGGCCGGGGTGACGTGCTCGGGCTTGATCGCATCGAAACGCGGCAGGCCGGAAAAGTCGAGGAGAGGGTTGGTAGCGTCAGTAGTCATGTCAGTTCCAATATGTTCGTTACAGCGTCGTCCCCGCGCAGGCGGGGATCCATAGAACGCAAGCTCAGCATGGGCTCCCGCGTGCGCGGGAGCGACGGCATTTAAGTGCGCTCGGCCGCTTCGACCGTGTTCATCAGCAGCATGGTGATGGTCATCGGGCCCACGCCGCCAGGTACCGGCGTGATGTGCGATGCCACTTCCTTGACGCCGGCGAAGTCCACGTCGCCGCACAGCTTGCCCGCGTCGTCACGGTTCATGCCGACGTCGATCACGATCGCGCCCGGCTTGACCATGTCGGCCGTCAGGGTGTTGCGGCGGCCGACGGCGGCCACCACGACGTCCGCCTGGCGGGTGTACAGGCCCAGGTCCGGGGTCGCACTATGGCAGATGGTGACGGTGGCGTTGGCTTGCAAGAGCAGCAGCGCCATCGGCTTGCCGACGGTGTTGCTGCGGCCGATGACCACCGCGTGCTTGCCGCGCAGGTCGACGCCGGTGCTCTCGATCAGCTTCATGCAGCCGTACGGCGTGCACGGACGGAAGCCTTCCAGGCCGGTCATCAGTTCGCCGGCGCTCAGCACCGAATAGCCGTCCACGTCCTTGGTGGTCGAAATTGCTTCGATGACCTTGTGCGGGTTGATATGCTTAGGCAGCGGCATTTGCACCAGGATGCCGTGGATGGCCGGATCGGCGTTCAGCGCGGCGATGCGCTCCAGCAGCGCCGCTTCGCTCAGGTCGGCGGGATACTGCTCCTTGAGCGAGTAGAAACCGGCATCCTCGCAGCCCTTGACCTTGTTGCGGACATAAACGTGGCTGGCCGGGTCGTCGCCGACCAGGATCACGGCCAGGCCGGGTTGTTTGCCTTTGGCGGTGAGGGCGGCAGCACGTGCAGCAATTTCCGCGCGCAGTTTTTGGGAGAGGGCGATTCCGTCGATCAGTTGAGCAGGCATGATTTAACCAGGTTGGAGAGGAAAGCAGGATTATAAAGCCGCAGCGCGCATTGCGCCTCGTTTCCCGCTGTCCGGTCGTGCTGCGGCGCACAAGATTTTCATAGTGCAATTTCATAATACGAAATCACGTATCGTAATTTGAAAAAGCAGAAAACTGCTGTTAGAATCGCACACGGCATAGAAGTATTGGTAAATAATCAGCGTTACGTCAGCACTCAAACTCAGGAGACTTAATACATGTCAGCTCAACTTGACCAGGTAACGGCAAACACCGACCCTGATTCGCAGGAAACCAAAGAATGGTTGGACGCACTGGCCGCAGTGCTGGAACAAGAGGGCCCTGAACGTGCTCACTACCTGATGGAACGCCTGATCGACCTGGCCCGCCAAAGCGGCTCGGACATCCCGTTCTCCGCCAATACCGCCTACGTCAACACGATTCCAGCCCACCTGGAAACCCACTGCCCGGGCAACCTGGAATACGAAGAGAAGCTGCGCTCGTGGATGCGCTGGAACGCCATGGCGATGGTCGTCAAGGCCAACCGCGTCGACGGCGACCTCGGTGGCCACCTGTCCTCGTTCGCCTCGCTGGCCAACATGCTGGGCATCGGCTTCAACCACTTCTGGAAAGCGCCTAGCGAAAGCCACGGCGGCGACCTGCTGTACATCCAGGGCCACTCCTCGCCGGGCGTGTACGCACGCGCCTTCCTCGAAGGCCGTTTGAGCGAAGAGCAGCTGACCCATTACCGCCGCGAAGTCGACGGCAAGGGCCTGTCGTCGTATCCGCACCCTAAACTGATGCCGAACTTCTGGCAGTTCCCGACCGTGTCGATGGGCCTTGGCCCGCTGATGGCGATCTACCAGGCGCGCTTCCTGAAGTACCTGCACGCGCGCTCGATCGCCGACACCACCGACCGTAAAGTCTGGGCATTCTGCGGCGACGGCGAGATGGACGAACCGGAATCCCTGGGCGCGATCGGCATGGCCGCGCGCGAGAAGCTGGACAACCTGATCATCGTCGTCAACTGCAACTTGCAGCGCCTGGACGGCCCTGTGCGCGGCAACGGCAAGATCATCCAGGAACTGGAAGCGGACTTCCGCGGCGCCGGCTGGAACGTGGTCAAAGTCATCTGGGGCCCGGGCTGGGACGCGCTGCTGAAGCAGGACAAGGACGGCATCCTGCGCAAAGTGATGATGGAAACGCTGGACGGCGAATACCAGAACTACAAGGCCAAGGACGGCGCCTACGTGCGCAAGCACTTCTTCGGCAAGCATCCGAAGCTGCTGGAAATGGTCGCCAACATGACCGACGACGACATCTGGCGCCTGACCCGCGGCGGCCACGATCCGCACAAGATCTACGCCGCCTTCAAGGTCGCGCAAGAGCACAAGGGTCAACCGACCGTGCTGCTGGTGAAGACCATCAAGGGCTTCGGTATGGGCAAGCACGGCGAAGCGCGCAACACCGCGCACAACACCAAGAAGCTGACCGACGAAGCCGTGCGCGAAATGCGCGACCGCTACTCGATCCCTATCCCGGACGATAAGCTGGCCGACATCCCGTTCTACAAGCCTGCCGACGACGCACCGGAAATCAAGTACCTGCACGAGCGTCGCGCAGCGCTGGGCGGCTACCTGCCGGCGCGCCGCATGCAAGCCGACGAGAAGCTGACCGTGCCGCCGCTGTCCGCGTTCCAGAACGTGTTGGATGCGACCGCCGAAGGCCGCGAAGTATCGAGCACCCAGACCTACGTGCGTATCCTCACCACGCTGCTGAAAGATCCTAGCGTCGGCGCCCGTATCGTGCCGGTGCTGGTCGACGAATCGCGCACCTTCGGTATGGAAGGCCTGTTCCGTCAGATCGGTATCTTCAACCAGCAAGGCCAGTTGTACGAGCCGGTCGACAAGGACCAGGTGATGTACTACCGCGAAGACAAGGCCGGCCAGATCCTGCAAGAGGGTATCAACGAAGCCGGTGGTATGAGCTCGTGGATCGCCGCCGCGACCTCGTACTCGACCAACAACCGCGTGATGATCCCGTTCTACACGTACTACTCGATGTTCGGCATGCAGCGTATCGGCGACCTGGTATGGGCCGCCGCCGACATGCGCGCCCGTGGCTTCCTGATGGGCGGCACCGCCGGCCGTACGACGCTGAACGGCGAAGGCCTGCAGCACGAAGACGGCCATAGCCACCTGTTCGCAGCGGCTGTACCGAACTGCATGCCTTACGATCCGACCTACGGCCACGAACTGGCCGTGATCATCCAGGACGGTATGCGCCGCATGGTGGAAGAACAGGAAGACGTGTTCTACTACATCACCATCATGAACGAGAACTATCCTCACCCAGGCATCAAGCCAGGCCAGGAAGAGGGCATCCTGAAGGGCATGTACCTGCTGCACGAGGGCGACAAGAAAGCCAAGCAGCGCGTGCAGCTGATCGGTTCCGGTACCATCCTGCGCGAGTCGATCTTCGCCCAGGAACTGCTGCTGAAGGACTGGAACATCGCAGCCGACGTGTGGTCCGCCCCGTCGCTGACGCTGGTGGCCCGCGATGGCCAGGACGCCGAGCGCTGGAACCTGGTCAACCCGACCAAGGAACCACGCGTGCCATACGTGGCGCAGCTGCTGAAGGATACCTCCGGCCCTATCGTCGCGACCACCGACTACATGCGTGCGTTTGCTGAGCAGATCCGCGCCTTCATTCCTAAAGACCGCACCTACCGCGTGTTGGGCACCGATGGTTTCGGCCGTTCGGACACCCGCGCCGCGCTGCGCGAGTTCTTCGAAGTGAACCGTTACTACATCACGGTCGCTGCGCTGAAATCGCTGGCGGAAGAAGGCAAGATCGACGCGAAGGTAGTGGAGCAGGCAGTCGTCAAGTATGGCCTGAACCCTAACAAGCCAAATCCGGTGACCAAATAATTAGAACGGAGCAGACGCTATGAGCATTGTGGAAGTTAAAGTCCCGGATATCGGCGATTTCAAGGAAGTTGAAATCATCGAGTTGATGATCAAAGTAGGCGATACCATCAAGGTGGACCAGTCGCTGATTACCGTTGAATCGGACAAGGCCAGCATGGAGATTCCTTCGTCCGCCGCTGGCGTGGTCAAGGAAATCAAGGTCAAGGTCGGCGACAAGGTGGCCGAGGGTTCGCTGCTGCTGTTGTTGGAAGCTGACGGCGCCGCCGCGGCTCCTGCCGCTGCCGCACCTGCACCAGCCGCTGCGGCTCCAGCACCGGCGCCTGCCGCTGCCGCCGCGCCGGCACCTGCGCCGGCTGCCGCACCCGCGGCTTCGGCCGGTCCGGTCGAAGTAAAGGTTCCGGACATCGGCGACTTCAAGGAAGTTGAAGTCATCGAGGTGATGGTCAAGGTCGGCGACACGATCAAGGTCGATCAGTCGCTGCTGACCGTCGAATCGGACAAGGCCAGCATGGAAATCCCTTCGTCGCACGCTGGTGTGGTGAAGGAAGTGAAGATCAAGGTTGGCGACAAGGTTGCGATGGGCACCGTGGTGCTGGTGGTTGAGGCTACGGGTGGCGCTGCCGCTCCGGCTCCTGCTCCTGCCGCCGCTGCGCCGGCCGCCGCTGCTCCAGCCGCTGCCGCCGCTGCGCCTTCGCCGGCGCCAGCCGCCGCAGCTGCCGCACCGACCGCGTCGCAAGGCTCGGTCCAAACCGGCAAGCTGGCGCACGCATCGCCGTCGATCCGCAAGTTCGCCCGTGAACTGGGCGTGGACCTGGGCAAAGTGCCTGGCTCCGGTCCTAAAGGCCGCATCACACAGCTGGACGTGCAGAACTACGTCAAGGGCGTGATGGCCGGTACCACCGCGGCTCCTGCCGGTGCATCGGCGCCAGCCGGTTCCGGCGGCGGCATGAGCGTGCTGCCATGGCCGGTGGTCGACTTCAGCAAGTTCGGTTCGACCGAACTGCTGCCGCTGTCGCGCATCAAGAAAATCAGCGGTCCCAACCTGCACCGCAACTGGGTCATGATCCCGCACGTCACGCAGTTCGACGATGCCGACATCACCGACCTGGAAGCGTTCCGCGTCGAGACCAACAACGCCAACGCCAAGAACAAGGATGCGGCCAAGCTGACCATGCTGGCCTTCGTCATCAAGGCATCGGTCGCCGCGCTGAAGAAATTCCCGTCGTTTAACGCGTCGCTGGATGAGAAGGGTGAAAACCTGATCCTCAAGCAGTACTACAACATCGGCTTCGCGGCCGACACGCCGAATGGCCTGGTTGTACCGGTGATCAAAAACGCCGACCAGAAATCGGTCTCGCAGATCGCCCGTGAAATGACCGAGCTGTCGCTGCAAGCGCGCGAAGGCAAGCTGAAACCGACCGACATGCAAGGCGCCAGCTTCACCATCTCGTCGCTGGGCGGCATCGGCGGCACGCACTTCACGCCTATCGTCAACGCGCCGGAAGTGGCGATCCTTGGCTTGTCCAAGGCATCGATCAAGCCGGTGTGGGACGGCAAGGCATTCCAGCCTCGCCTGATGATGGGTACCTCGCTGTCCTACGACCACCGCGTGGTCGACGGCGCGATGGGTGCTCGCTTCTCCGTGTACCTGAGCGAAGTGCTCGGCGACATGCGCAAAATTCTGCTGTAAGGAGCGACTATGAGCACAGAAGTGAAAGTGCCGAACATCGGCGACTTCGCAGAAGTTGAAGTGATCGAGGTGATGGTCAAGGTTGGCGATACCATCAAGGTGGACCAGTCGCTGATCACCGTTGAATCGGACAAGGCCAGCATGGAAGTCCCATCGTCGCACGCCGGCGTGGTGAAAGAAGTGAAGGTCAAGGTAGGGGACAAGGTCAAGGAAGGTTCGCTGATGCTGGTGGTGGATGCTGCCGCTGGCGCGGCTGCTGCCCCGGCGCCTGTGGCCGCTCCGGCACCTGCCGCTGCACCAGCCGCCGCGCCAGCCGCGCCGATCGCCGCACCAGCCGGTGGCAGCTACGCCGGCCAGGTCGACATCGACTGCGACATGATGGTACTGGGCGGCGGTCCTGGCGGTTACTCCGCCGCGTTCCGCGCAGCGGACCTGGGCCTGAACACGGTCATCGTCGAGCGTTACGAAACGCTGGGCGGCGTGTGCCTGAACGTCGGTTGCATCCCGTCGAAAGCGCTGCTGCACGTGGCATCCGTGATCGACGAAACCGCGCACATGTCCAACACCGGCGTCACCTTCGCCAAGCCGACCATCGACATCGACCAGGTACGCAAGTACAAGGAAGGCGTCATCAAGAACATGACCGGCGGCCTGGCCGGCATGGCCAAGGCACGCAAGACGCAGATCGTCACCGGCGTCGGCCAGTTCCTGAGCGCGAACCACATCGAAGTCACGGCCGCCGACGGCACCAAGAAAGTGGTGCAGTTCAAGCAGGCCATCATCGCCGCCGGTTCGGCTGTGGTGAAGCTGCCGTTCGTGCCTGAAGATCCACGCATCGTCGATTCGACCGGCGCGCTGGAACTGCGCCAGATCCCTAAACGCATGCTGGTCATCGGCGGCGGCATCATCGGCCTGGAAATGGCCACCGTGTACTCGACCTTCGGTGCGCGCATCGACGTGGTCGAAATGATGGACGGCTTGATGCAGGGCGCGGACCGCGACGCGGTCAAGGTCTGGCAGAAGTACAACGAGAAGCGCTTCGACAACGTCATGACCAAGACCAAGACGGTCGCGGTTGAAGCGCTGCCGGAAGGGATCAAAGTCACCTTCGAAGCGGCGGAAGCCGGCGCCACCGCGCCAGCACCGCAGGTCTACGACATGGTGCTGGTCGCGGTTGGCCGCAGCCCGAACGGCAAGAAGATCGCCGCCGACAAGGCTGGCGTGATCGTGACCGATCGCGGCTTCATCCCGGTCGACAGCCAGATGCGCACCAACGTGCCGAACATCTTCGCCATCGGCGACCTGGTGGGCCAGCCTATGCTGGCGCACAAGGCGGTGCACGAAGGCCACGTGGCGGCGGAAGCTGCGGCGGGCCAGAAGTCGCACTTCGACGTGAAGGTGATTCCATCGGTGGCCTATACCGATCCGGAAGTGGCATGGGCCGGCATCACCGAAGACGAAGCGAAAGCCAAGGGCATCAAGGTCGAGAAGGGCCACTTCCCTTGGGCCGCGAGTGGCCGCGCAGTGGCCAACGGCCGCGCAGAAGGCTTCACCAAGCTGCTGTTCGACGCTGAAACGCACCGCATCATCGGCGGCACGATGGTCGGCACGCACGCCGGCGACATGATCGGCGAGATCGCACTGGCGATCGAGATGGGCTGCGACGGCACCGACATCGGCAAGACGATCCACCCGCACCCAACGCTGGGCGAATCGATCGGCATGGCCGCCGAAGTGTACGAAGGCGTTTGCACCGACCTGCCGCCGCCGCGCAAGCGCTAAGCGACAATCCGCATCACACGAAACCGGGACTTGTTCCCGGTTTTTTTTATGGTGCGCCCGGGCCCATGCCTGCGTTTACTTTCTTTATTAAATTACGCTGGATTGCTTTTAGGATGCAAACTGGGCCAGTGACTTTAATCGTGCTGACGTCGGTACGCAGGGTGATATTGCCCTCATCCCAGCGCAAAAGACGAGGCAGATTCTGACGAAATATGACGATATCCCCTGATTCGGCATGTTTGATGTATCCCCAATACTCAACCTGTCTGAATAGAAGTCGGGCATGATCTTGGTTGCAATCTATCACTGTGAATTGAACTGGAATCACCGAAAAAACAGAAAACAAAGAGCCTATTCCAGCTCCGATAGCCAAGCCTTCGACTGGGATCGTATTGGGATCTACTGTTTTGGCTAGCAAGTATAAAACTATGGTTGATAGCAAAATAATTACCAGCCATGATTCGAATTGAGGCCAGGATTGAAAAAGAATAAAGTAACGCCAGCGCGGGCGCGGATACGTTAGGTCTGTCGTTTTCATGTATTTCACGGAGGATATCGTGGGATGTTCTGCCTACATGATGGCCTTGGCGCGCGGGGAAGTATTTGTAGCACCTCAAGAAATAGTTGACTACAGTCACTTTTCTTCGTGGCGTACGCTGGAGGCATAAAAAAACCGGGAGCTGGCGTCCCGGTTTTTTGTTGCGTCGCTTAACGATCAGCCGCGCGATTTTCTGCGCCAGGCCAGCAGCATCAAGCCGGCGCCGAACATCAGGTAGGTGGACGGTTCGGGCACAGGCGCGGTAGGCGACAGGGTCAATGTGGTGAAGTCGCAGTCGACTTCCACCCATTTGTTGTCGGCTGACATGCGCGAGAAGCCGTAGCTGCCGTAGTTGAATTGGCTCAGGTTCAGCTGGCCCGGGATCGCGGCGCTGTTGAAGGCGGCGCCGGTGCTGTCGCCCAGAATGATCAAGTTGGTGAAGATTTCGCCCTTGTAAGAAGCGGAGTTACTCAACCAGAAGCCGTCGCCGTTGTTCAGAAGGGTGGCGTTGTCGAGCACCTGCACCGTGCTGTTGACCTTCACGCCGGTAGGCGCAGTGGTGTGCAGGCCGCTGTTCTGGAAGGCTGCGTCGATCGGATTCTTGTAGTTCGCGGAGTCCGAATACAGCACCCAGCTGCCTTGCGCCTGTGCGGGCGGCTGATAGACGGTGCTTTTCGGGGTATCGGTGTCGAAACTGAACGTGCCATGCACCTTTTCACCCACCGTCCCCAGCGCGCCCGGACGGGTGCTCGATTGCACATAGACCGGGTTGACGTTGTTATCCATCTCCACAATGTGGTCGACGGTGATGGTGAAATCGTAGCTGACGACTTTTGCCTCAGCCGAACCCAGCAGCGCGAGGCCGCAGGCCAAACCCACAAGTTTCTTCAATTTTGCCTCCTTGTCGAATAGATGCATTTAATGCATGCAAATAAAACAATTATAAGGAGATAATATCAAAAATGAAAGTTTTATCGGGTGAGGCGGTAGATCAGGATGGCGGTGCGGATGGTGGCGCGTTCGATGGAGGCGATTTCCAGGTCCTCGTCCGGCGAATGCGCGCCGTTGCCGGTGGCGCCCAGGCCATCCAGGCTGTCGAGCCGCGGGGCGACGAATTGCACGTCGCCGGCGCCGCGCTGGCCCGGCGGCAGGGCGGGGATCTCGCCCAGGCCGGCGTCGCTGCTCGCTTGCGAGTAGAGCTTAAGCACCGCCAGGTTGCCGGCGGTCGGCGACATCGGCGGATACGATTCGTGGAAGCTGATGCTGGCGCTGGTGCCCGGCAGGTTCTGCGCGACGATGGCTTTCATCTTCGCGTGCGCGCGGTCGCGCTGTTCGTAGCTCAGGTAGCGCAGGTCGCCGTGCACGGTGGCGCTGCGTGCGATCACGTTGCCCTTGCCGGCGGCTTGGCCTTTGGTGCCGCCGGCGTCGAGACTGACGTCGGTGCCGCCCAATATCAGGCCGGGGCTGAAGGTCAGGTCGGGCTCCATCACTTGCTGGCGGAAGCCGTCAACGATGCGCGCCGCTTCGTACACCGCGCCATAGCCTGCGCCCTCGGTGAAGATACCGCTCGAGTGTCCTTGCTTGCCTTTGACTTCCAAGTCCCACGACGCCGAGGCGCGGCGGCCGATGGTGCCGGTGTCCTTGCCGTTCTTGTCGCGCACCGTGGCTTCGAAGGCCAGCGCGATGTCGCTGCGCTTGGCGGCGGCGACCATGTCGGCGCGCGAGATCTCGACCGGATGGCCGGCGCTTTCCTCGTCGCCGCTGAACATGACGGTGATGGTGGTGTTATCGAGCGCGCCCACGCGCTGCAAGGCGCGCAGCGCTTCGACGATAATCACGTCGCCGCCCTTCATGTCGTTGACGCCTTGGCCGTGCACGCGGGCGCCGTCGCGCTTCCACAGCTGCACCGGGCTGTCTTTTTCAAACACGGTATCCAGATGGCCGATCAGCAGCAGGCGCTTGCCTTGCTTGCCTTCGCGCGTGGCCAGCAGGTGGCCGGCGCGCTGCACGGCGGGCGGCATGTCGATCCAGCGGGTGGCAAAGCCCAGCTGGTCGAACTGTTCGCGAAACAGCTTGCCCACTTCGCGCACACCTTCGTGGTTCATGGTGCCGCTGTTGATGTTGACCGAGCGCTCCAGCAGCTGCAAGCCTTGCTCCGAATGCGCCTTGACCTCGTCGGCGATTTTCTGCTCGACCGGCGACAGCGCCGCCGCGCCTGCGCTGCTCATTGCCATCACCAGTGCTGCGAACGCGAACGGTTTCAATGCCATATGGACTCCGGTGGTTGATCAGGCTTGCGCCGACGCCGGCAGTCCGAAGATGCGGTCGAAGGCGAGGCTGAAGAGAAAGGTATAAAACATAAAGAATAACACCAGCCCCAAGTCCAGCACAAAGGCTTCCCGCAGCGAGATGTCCAGCCACCAGGCGAACAGCGGCACCAGGATCACGACCAGGCCTCCTTCGAAGCCCAGCGCGTGCGCGGCGCGGCGCATCCAGCTGCGGCCACGCTTGGCCTGGCGCGCTTCCCACGCTTCGAACATGCTGTTGTAGACGAAGTTCCACACCACGGCGACCAGCGACGAGGCGACCGCCGCGACGCTGGCGTGGCCGGCGTCGTGGCCCATCAGCAGCACCAGCACGCTGCTGGTCAAACCCACGGCGATCAATTCGAACAGCGATACGTAGACGATTTTGCGTTTCAATCCTTGCATAATGTTTCCTCCTCAATACGATAAAACCATGGTAATAGCGATTTGCTGATTGAAAAAGTCGACAGCTATCAGTTTTTCTGACAGCATGTGGCCATGGCTTTCTCCAGCGATAACATCGCCATCTTTCTCGCCGTGCTCGATCACGGTTCTTTTTCCGCAGCCGCGCGGGCGCTGGGGCGGGTGCCGTCGGCCGTCAGCATGGCGATCGCCAACCTGGAGGCGGAACTCGATCTGCAGCTGTTCGACCGCACGTCGCGCGAGGTGCGGCCCACCGAATCGGCGCGCGCGCTGGAGGCCGAGGCGCGGCAGATGGCGGGCCAGCTGCGCCGATTGCAGGCGCACGCGCTGTCGCTGCATCAGGGACTGGAGCGGCGCCTGACGCTGGCGATCGCCCCCGAGCTGCTGTCGGCGCCGTGGAGCGATCCGCTGGCGCGGCTGGCGGAGGAGTTCCCGTCGCTGGAGGTGGACGTGGTGTCGGCGCCGCAGAACGATGCGCTGCGCATGCTGCACGAGGGTGCGGCGCAGCTGGCGTTGATCTACGAGAGGCCGCAGATCGACCAGCGCGAGAGCTTCCAGGAGCTGGGCAGCGAAGTGATGGTGGCGGTGATCTCGCCGCGCCATCCGCAGGCACGCGAGTGCAACGGGCAGTTCCGGCTGGAGGAGCTGGTCGACATGCGGCAGGTGGCCATCGTCGGCCGCGACGCGGGGATCGAGGACGAGCGGGTGCTCATCTCGCGCAAGCTGTGGCGCACCGACAGCCATCTGGCGACACTGAGCCTGGTGCGCGCCGGCGTGGGCTGGGCGTATTTGCCGCACCGGCTGGCGGTGCCGCTGCTCGATTCGGGCGAGCTGCTGGGCATAGGCTTCGCGCACATGAGCAACCAGTTGCGCCTGTGGGTGGACGTGGTGTGGCTCAACGACCGTCCGCTGGGCCTGGGCGCGCAGCGATTGATCGCGCTGATGAAGGATATCGCCGGCCTGGAGGCGCGGCCGGCGGCGGCGACTTAATGCGGGCTTAATCGGGGCTAAATCCCACAGGCGCGGCGCGTGGGAAGCTGGTATATTCGCTGTGCAGATTTTTTCATAAAAGGATAACCATGCTTCGCCTGAAACTCGCTGTCGCAGCCACCGCCCTGTTGGCCGGCGCCGCTTTCGCATCGCCCACCGCGCCCAAGAACGGCGCCGAGTACACCACCCTGAAGACGCCGCAGCCGGTGCAGGCCGAGGGCAAGAAGGTCGAGGTGATCGAGTTCTTCATGTACCACTGCCCGGCGTGCTACGCGCTGGAGCCGGCGATGCTGGCGTGGGTGAAGAAGCAGGGCGACGGCATCGTGTTCCGCCGCATCCACCTGCCGCTGACCGGCGAGAACGATCCGGAAGCGCATATGTTCCTGACGCTGGAGGCGCTGAAGCTGGAAGAGTCGCTGCACGCCAAGCTGCTGACCACTTGGCACGTCGAGCGCCGCCGCCTGAAGAGCGATGCGGACAACATCGACTGGGCCGTGAAGAATGGCGTCGACAAGGACAAATACGTGGCCGCGTATAACTCGTTCTCGGTCATCGCCAAGTTGAAGAGCGCTGGCCGCATGGCCGGCACGTATGAAGTCAACAGCACGCCGACGCTGATCGTCAATGGCCGCTACCTGACCAATCCTTCGATGGTGGACGCCAGCAATCCCGGCATCCCGCGCCCGCAACTGGACCAGGCCACCTTGCAGGTGCTGGACGCGCTGGTGGCGATGTCGCGCAAATAAGGTGGCTGCGAGCGCCGAGTTTGTAGGCTGGATGCGCGAGCAATTCGCGCCGCTCGGCGCCGCGGTGTCGGACGCCGCGTTCTTCGGCGGCCGCGCCTTCAAGTATCACGGCCAGCAGTTCGCGTGGGTGATCGACAGCACGCTGTACCTGCGCGTCGGCGACGCCACGCGCGCCGAGTTCGAGGCCGCCGGCGCGACGCCGTTTTCCTACGAGACCAAGAAGGGCACGGTGCTGGTCACAAAGTACTACACGGCGCCCGAGTTCCTGCTGGACGATACCGAACAGATGCTGGCCTGGGCGCGCAAGGCGATCAACACGGCCGGGTAAGCATTTGCGCTGGCATCACCGCGGTATGACGATTGGCGGTTCCAGTCCGAGAATTTTCGCGCGCCGTGCAAATTTTCGATCATCGAAGGAGGCCACGCTGGCACACATGCCATAGCTGGCGTGATGGATGGCATCGGCGAACTCCAAGCCTTGTTCGCAGGCCGATAGCGCTTGTGCGACTGTTGGGCTATCTTCGATTTCAATATGAGGTTGGGTCAGAAGGTGCCGTAGAACGGCGATCGTCTCGTCGCGCTCCAGGTGGTAGTAACCCCGCATTACCCACTCGAATTCCAGTATTACCGTCTTGCAGACCATTAGCGGTTTGCCGGATTCGATCAAGCGGCGTGCTCTTGGCCGCTGTCGCCTGGCTTCCGCATCGGCGTCGTCTTCGATGTAGTAGCGGGCGAGGATGTTCGTATCGAGACCGATCATGGCTTGAGCAGGCTGGCTGGATCAAGGTCCACGGGGACGGCGTTGCGTTTGCTTTTGACCATGCCGTAGCCACTGGCCGGCGCTATGGTCTGCATAGCACCGTTGGGGCTCTGGACGCGCAACTCCAGATGCTTTCCGACCACTGCGAATTCAACTTTGCTGCCCTCGCGTATGCCCAGTTTCTGGCGTATCTCTTTGGGGATCGTGACCTGCCCTTTGCTGCTGACCGACGCGGTTTCCATAGCGCCTCCTGTGTATGCCAGCCGCTATGCTATCACTGGCGCCCCGCGCAGAGTTTGATTGGCTTCATGCGAATGGCTGTTCAAGGATGCGCGGCCAGGAAGGCCAGCATGTGCTGGTTGAAGATGGCTGTCTGCTCCATCTGCGGCAGGTGGCCGGACTGGTCGATCTCGACGTAGGTGAGGGCGGGCATCGCTTGCCGGATGTGGGCCGATTGCGCCACCGGCAGTGTCGGATCCTGCTTGCCCCAGATGAGCTGCACAGGCAGGCCCGCCTTGGCGATGGCCGTGTACATCGCATCGAAATCCACGTCCGCCAATTGCATCCGCGACCGGTACAGCGCGCGGCCGAAACCGTGGTACGCCATCTGCGGGCGATAGCGGTCGGCCCAGCCGGGGAACTGTTCGGGATGCAGGAAATCGCTGGCCTGGTTGTCAGCCATGCCCGGTACCGCGCTGACCTGGAACAGGTAAGGGCCCAGCAACGGCGCCCGTAGTTGCCAGGGGATGGTCGGCCGCGTGTTCGATGGGTCGACCAGCGTCAGGGTGCGAACGCGCTGCGGATGGGTCGATGCGTAGTGCGCCGTGACATAGCCGCCGAATGACAGGCCGAACAAATCCACCGGCCCATTCGCTTGCAGCGCCTTGAGCAGGTCGTCGATCTGGCGGTCGTAGAAGGCGCCGTCGTAGGCGGCATCGGGACGGTCGGACAGGCCGCGTCCGAACAGGTCGTAGCGGATCACGCGGTAGCCCGCGTCGCCAAGCGCCTTGAAGGTCGGGTCCCAGATGTAGGACGGCACAGAGAAGCCGTGCACCAGCAAGGTCACGCGGCCATTGGCCGGGCCGGCCGTTTCGTAATGGGTGACGCCGTCGCTCAGCGCCACGAAGGCGCCGGGCGTGCCCGCGCTGTTGCGGGCCTGGTCGTCGAGTATGGATTTTTCAGGATTGACGTAACGCTGGTAGCCGGCGGCGGCGCCACCGGCAAGCACGACTACGATCAGCATCCACCGCAGTGCCTTCGTCATATGCGTGGCGCGGCGGCTCAGTTGACGGTGAAGCGGGTCGGGATTTCGATGCCGCCGTTGCGCGCGGCTTCAGCGTAGGCTTGCAGCTCCTGGATGACGGCGTCGAGCTGCTCCTGGCCGGGATTGGCCTGGAAGTTTTTAACGCGCTCATTCATGAGCGTTACCTGCCTGCTCCAGTCCAGTCTATTCGATTTGCTCATGTGTGCTCCGTGGCTAAAAATCCAGTATAGAGCAAACGACAAAATTGCACAGCGCCTTAACGCAGCACGGCGCGGTAGAACAGGTCCAGTCCTTGCTGCGCCCGGGCGCGCAATTCGTCGACCGACGGCGCCTGTTCGACCGGGAACAGCATGCGCGCCATGGTGTCGCCCATGAGGCAGGTAAGCAGGTGCACCGCCAGCGTTTCGACCGGTATTTCCGGCCGCAGTTGCGCGCGGATGTCTTCGCGGCTGAAGAAGCGCATCAGCTCCTCGCGGGTGCGCAGCGGGCCGGCCTTGTAGAAGGTCTCGGCCAGTTCGGGCGTGGTGCGGGCCTCGGCCACCACCATGCGGTGCAGGCTGACGAAGGCGGGTACCGTCACCAGTTCCAGGAAACGCAGCGCGAAGTCGTCCATCACTTCGCGGAACGGCCGCGGGTCCGACTGCAGGTCGGTCATGCCGGCGAAGAAGCGCGCACGGCCGTTGGTGATGACCGCGCTCAGCAACCCGGCCTTGCCACCGAATTTGACATAGATGGTGCGCACGGCCACATGGGCTTCGCGCGCGATCATTTCCAGGCTGACCTTGCTATAGCCTTTTTCCAGGAACAGGGAGGCGGCCGTGTGCAGCAGCGATTGCAGGCGGGCTTCCTTGTCGGCCGCGCGCGGACGCCCGGCCGCCTTGCCGAAGCAAGGGGAGTCGGGCGAATCGTTGGCGGCGCCCTCGGGGCAATCCGGGTCTTCCAGGGCGGCGGCGTTGGTGGTGATTTTCATGGGATGACATGGTAATGGATGCACACATCGTAGTCCAAAATAAAATGAAATGCAATCGTTTCATTTCTTGACTTTGCTCAAATTCGGGCTAATAATGCACTTCTCCCATTTCATTTCATTTGGAGCTGCACATGTCCACTCAGCACAACCAAGAACAAAAAGTGCTCAGCGCCGTCCCCGCTGGCCAGCCGGCGGCGCCTGCCGCGCCGGCCGCTCCAGCCGCGCCGGCCAAGTCCAACCGCCGCGTGGTGGTGATCGCCGCCGTTGTCGCCCTGGCCGCGCTGGCCGCCGGCGGCCGCATGTGGTATCGCAGCCATTATTTCGTCGAGACGGAAAACGCCTATGTGGCCGGCCACGTGCATCCGGTGTCGGCGCGTATCGCCGGCGTGGTCACCAAGGTGCTGATCGACGATAACCAGATCGTCAAGGAAGGCGATGTCATCGCCGAACTCGATCCGTTCGACCAGCATGTGAAGGTCGAGCAGATCCAGGCGCAGATCGCCACCGCCGAGCAGCAGGTCGCGCAGTCGGACGCGCAGATCGCCCAGGTCCAGGCCCAGGCCAGCGCCGCCGCCGCCCAGGTGGCGCAGTCGGAAGCGCAACTGGTGCGTGCCAAGCAGGACGCCGAGCGTTACGGCCAGCTGTATAACAGCCAGATGAAGGCCGTCTCGAAAGCCGAACTGGATGCCGCCGTCGCCGGCCGCGCCAGCGCCGTGGCCGACCTGGCCGCGCGCAAGGACAGCGCTGTCGCCGCCAAGGCGCAGATCAACGCCGCCCAATCGGCGCGCGACGTGCTCAAGGCGCAAGTGACCGTGCTGCGCGTGCAGCTGAAGGACGCCGAGCAGCAGCTGGCCTACAACCGCATCCTGGCGCCAGTGGGCGGCCGGATCGGCAAGCGCTCCATCGAGGTGGGCCAACGCGTGACGGCCGGCCAGCAGCTGACCGCCATCGTGCAGGAAAACGTCTGGCTGACCGCGAACTTCAAGGAAACCCAGTTGGCCGACCTGAAGCCGGGCCAGGAAGTCAAAGTGACGATCGACGCGATTCCGGGCCGTGAGCTGATCGGCAAAGTGGACAGCTTCGCGCCAGCCTCCGGCGCCCAGTTCGCGCTGCTGCCGGCCGATAACGCCACCGGTAACTTCACCAAGATCGTCCAGCGCGTGCCGGTCAAGATCACCTTCAAGCCGGAAGACGTCAAGGCCCTGAGCGGCCGCCTGGTGCCGGGCATGTCGGCGATCGCCGAAGTGGCCGTGAATCAGTCCAAAGCCGCGCACTAAGGAGCCACCATGGCCAGCACCACAATCGATACGCCGGCCGGCGGCGTGGGGAAGCCCGCGTCCGCCCCGGCCATGCCGGCCGAGAAGGTCTCCGGCCGCACCTGGATGGCGGTGGCCGCCGGCATGCTGGGCGCCTTCATGGCGGTGCTCGACATCCAGATCACCAACTCGTCGCTCAAGGATATCTTGGGCACCTTGTCGGCCACGCAGGAAGAGGGCTCGTGGATCGCCACCGCCTACCTGGTGGCGGAGATCATCGTCATTCCGATGACCGGCCTGCTGACCCGCGTGTTCGGCATGCGCGCCTACCTGATGGGCACCACCTCGCTGTTCCTCGTCTTCTCCACGTTGTGCGGCTTCGCATGGAACCTGCCCAGCATGATCGTGTTCCGCATGCTGCAGGGCTTCACCGGCGGTGCGCTGATCCCGATGGCGATGACACTGGTGATGACCAAGCTGCCGCCGTCCAAGCGCGCCACCGGCATGGCCATCTTCGGCTTGACGGCGACGCTGGCGCCGGCCATGGGCCCAACCTTCGGCGGCTATTTGAGCGAGCTGTATGGCTGGCCGTCGATCTTCTACATCAACTGGGTGCCGGGCGTGCTGCTGATTGGCGGTATCGCGCTGGGCCTGGACAAGGAGAAGTTCCAACCCGGTCTGCTATTCAACGCGGACTGGCTGGGCATCGCCTTCATGGCCGTGGGCCTGGGCAGCCTGACCATCTTCCTGGAAGAGGGCAACAGCAAGGACTGGTTCGATTCCTCGTTCATCATCACCTTCGCGGCGATGGCCATCGTCGGCCTGCTCGGTTGGGCGGTGACGGGGGCGATGCGCAAGCAGCCCTTTGTCAACCTGGGCCTGTACGGCCAGCGCAACTTCTTTGCCGCCACCGCGCTGTCGATGGCGATGGGCATGGGCTTGTACGGCTCGTCGTTCCTGCTGCCGCTGTACCTGGGCCAGATCGCCGGCTACTCGCCGATGCAGATCGGTGAAGTCATCATGTGGGTCGGCTTGCCGCAGCTGTTCATCATGCCGTTCGTGGCCAAGCTGTCGTCGAAGGTCGACAACCGCATCCTGTGCAGTTTCGGCTTGCTGCTGTTCGGCGGCTCGTGCCTGATGAACGCCTACATGGACGCCACCACCGGCTACGATCAGCTGCTGCTGTCGCAGGTGGTGCGCGCGCTGGGCCAGCCGTTCGTGATGCTGACGCTGTCGAACTTCGCGATGAACGGCATCACGCCGAAAGACATGCCTTCGGCGTCGAGCCTGATCAACATGACCCGCAACCTGGGCGGCTCGATCGGCATCGCATTGCTGGCCACCGCGCTGACGTCGCGCGAGCATTTCCACTCGCAGCGCCTCGGTGAATCGGTGACCGGCTTCGCGGCCGCCACGCAGGAACGCCTGGCAGCGCTGACGCAATCGTTCATGAGCAAGGGCTTCGATGCGACCAGCGCGTCGGACATGGCGCTCAAGGCGGTCGACGGCATCGTGCGGCGCGAGGCTTATGTGATGGCCTACAACGACGGCTTCTTCCTGGTCGCGATGGTGCTGTTTGGCTGCATCGGCGTGCTGTGGTTCTCGGACAAAGTCAAAGCCCCTTCGGGTGGCGGCGGTGGCGCGCACTAAGCGCCAACCGTCATTCCCGTGCAGGCGGGAATCTATGCCGAGGCGATGCCGCCCGCGTTGTATGGATTCCCGCTTTCGCGGGAATGACGGGATAACTTATTTATTTTATGAGGTAACACCATGTTGAATTCAGCTTTGAAGCGCCTGACGCTCGCTGTTTCCGTTACGCTGGCCGTCACCGGCTGCGCCACCGTCGGCAGCGATTTCGCCGCGCCGAAGAACGTCGCCGACGCATCGTTCCGCCACCTGCCGCAAGCCGGCGCCAGCGAGGCGCATCTGCCCGCGCAGTGGTGGACGGTGTTCAATGACGAGACCTTGAACCGCCTGGAACAAACCGCGCTGCGCGACAATCCGAGCGTGAAGGCCGCCGCACAGCGGCTGGTGGTGGCGCTGGAGCAGTCCGGCCTGTCGCGCGCCAACCAGCAGCCGTCGCTGAGCGTGAGCACGTCGGTGTCGAACTCGCGCACCTCGGCCGAGACCTCGCAGGGGCTGGCGCTGGGCGGCCGTTCGATCAAGGGTAACAACTACACGGTGGGCGCGTCGCTGTCGTATGAAGTCGACCTGCTGGGCCGCGTGCGCCGCCTGGTGGAGGCGTCCGATGCGCAGGCGCTGGCCGCCGAGGCTGACCGCGACGGCGTGCTGTTGATGCTGTCGTCGCAGCTGGCGACCACCTACTGGCAGCTGCGCGGCCTGGATGCCGAGATGGCGATCCTGAACGGCGCGCTCGATACCCGCCGCGAAACCGAGGAGCTGGTGACGGCGCGCTTCAACGCCGGCCTGTCGAATGAGCTGGACGTGTCGCGCGCGCGCATCGAGCGCGCCAACGCGCAGGCCGACCTGCATGAAGTGCAGCGTCAGCGCAACCTGCTGGAACACAGCCTGGCGACGCTGGTCGGCGCCTCGCCGTCGGCGCTGCTGACGGCGCCGAACGCCAATGCCGCCGTGCTGCCGCAGCCGCCGGCGATTCCGGTCGGCCTGCCGGCCAGCCTGTTGTCGCAGCGTCCGGACCTGGCGGGCAGCGTGGCCAACCTGCGCGCGGCCAATGCGCAGATCGGCGTGGCGGAAGGTGCGTTCTATCCATCGCTGTCGCTGACGTCGAACTTCGGTTATGCGTCGGAGAGTTTGAAGGAGCTGGGCAAGGGCGGATCGCGCCAGTTCAGCGTCGGTCCGTTGGCGCTGTCGCTGCCGATCTTCGACGGTGGCCGCAACAAGGCCAACCTGGCCATCTCCAAGGCGCGCTATGAAGAGGCGATCGCCAACCACGAGACCAAGCTGCTGACGGCGCTGCGCGAAGTGGAAGACGCGCTGTCCGATGTGCAGGAACGCCAGTTGCAGGGCGAGGCGCAATCGGCCTCGCAAGTGGCGGCGGCGCGCGGCTACCTGGTGGCGCGTGCGCGCTACGAGCGTGGCGTGTCGACCTACCTGGACGTGACCGACGCGCAGCGCAGCGCGCTGGCCGCCGACCGCGCGGCGGTGCAGATCAACACCCAGCGCCTGTTGGCGGCGGTGTCGGTGGCGCGCGCGCTGGGCGCGGGCTGGCAGCCGTCGGCGCAACTGGCGTCGGTGACGCGGAACGGCGCGATCAAGCCGCTGGCGCAGTAAAGTGTTTTCCGCCCGGTGCAACGCCGGGCGAGGTCCTTACGCGGAAGAGGCCAGCGGCAGTGCTGCCGCTGGCCCGAAGCGTTCCATGATGAAGTCGATGAAGGTGGTCAGCTTGGGCGTGGCCAGACGGTCGCGCGGGTAGACCAGGTGCATGGACCGGGCCGGCGGCAGGTAGTCGCACAGCACCGGTTTCAATCGGCCGGCGGCGATGTCCTGCGCCAGCAGTACCTCGGCCTGCATCACGATGCCGAAATCCTTGAGCGCGGCCATGCGCAGCGCCTGTCCGCTGTTGGTGCGGAAGCGGCTGGGCGGCAGCGCGCGCAGGCCGCGCAGGCCGTGCACCGATTGCAGGCGCCAGCGCACACCGACCGCTCCCACCATGAAATCCAGGCACTCGTGCCGCGCCAGGTCGTCCGGCGTGCGCGGCGTGCCGTGTTTTTTCAGGTAGGCCGGCGAGGCGCAGATCGCCATCGCGTAGTTGAACAGCGGGCGCGCGATCATGCCGGAATCGTCCAGCGCGCCGATGCGCACGGCGGCGTCGTAGCCTTCCTCCACCAGGTCCACCATGCGGTCGTTGAGGCTCAGGTCCACGCCCACTTCCGGATGCAGACGCAGGTAATCGCTGATGGCGGGCGCCAGCCATTCGCTGCCGAAGGAGACGGGCGCCGTGATCCTGAGCCGCCCGCGCGGCACGCGGCGCATCGCCTCGGCGCCCGATTCGGCGGCGGCGATCTGCGCCAGGATGGCGCGGCATTGTTCGACGTATTGGGCGCCGATCTCGGTCAGGCTTTGGCGGCGCGTGGTGCGCGTGAGCAGGCGCGCGCCCAGCGTGGCCTCCAGGTGGGCGATGTGCTTGCCGACCATGACCGGCGACAGCTGGAAGGCGCTGGCGGCGGCCGTGAAATTGCCGGCGTCGACTACGGCGACGAAGATCTCCATGCTGCGCAGCTTGTCCATGTTATTGCTAATCGTGAGTTAGTAATGATCTTCATCTTAGCGCATTTATTCCTGTGGCGTTGTAGCCGATACTGGTGTTTTCACTCACTCAACCAGGAGAACAGCATGAAAGTAGTCGTCATCGGAGCAGCAGGTACGGTCGGCAAGGCGGTGGTCGAGCAGCTGGGCCAGCGGCATGAGATTGTGACGGTCGGCGCCAGTAGCGGGCAGTATCAGGCCGATATCGCCGATATCGCGCAGGTGCGCGCCGTGTTTGAGCAGATCGGCCGCGTGGATGCGGTGGTGGTGGCGGCGGGCTCGCTGCACTTCGCGCCGCTGGACGGCTTCACGCCGGAGCAGTTCTACGTGGGCCTGAACAGCAAGTTGATGGGGCAGGTCAACGTGGCGCTGGTGGCGCGGGAGTACCTGAACGACGGCGGCTCGATCACGCTCACCAGCGGCATCGTGGCCGATGAGCCGATCCGCAACGGCGCCAGCGCCACCATGGTCAACTCGGCGGTCGAGGGCTTTGTGCGGGCGGCGGCGATCGAACTGCCGCGCGGCTCGCGCATCAACGCCGTCAGCCCGACCGTGCTGGAGGAATCGATGGGCAGCTATGGGCCGTTCTTCATCGGCTTCGAGCCGGTGCCTGCGCGCCGCGCCGCGCTGGCGTATGCGCGCAGCGTGGATGGCGCGCAGACCGGGCAGGTGTATCGCGCCTGGGGAGCGTCGGCATGAAGGTGATGGTGATCGGCGGGACCGGGGCCATCGGCAGCGCCGTGGTGGAGCAATTGCGGCTGCGGCATGAGGTCATCGTGGTCGGCGCGCGCGGCGGGCAGCACCAGGCCGATATCGAGGACATTTCGCAGGTACGGGCTTTGTTCGGGAAGGTGGGGCGCGTCGATGCGGTGGTGGTGGCTGCGGGCGCGCTGCATGTGGGGCCGCTGGCGGAGCTGGCGCCCGAGCATTTTCATGTGGGCTTGCGCGGCAAGTTGATGGGGCAGGTCAACGTGGCGCTGGTGGCGCGCGAGTTCCTCAACGACGGCGGTTCGATCACGCTGACCAGCGGCGTCGATACCGAGCAGCCGATACGCGGCGCGGTGGCGGCGTCCACGGCCAACGCGGCGGTGCAGGGTTTTGTGCGGGCGGCCGCGATCGAACTGCCGCACGGCTTGCGCATCAACGCGGTCAGTCCGACGGTGCTGCGGGAGTCGGTGCATTTGTTCGGTGAGCTGTTCACCGGCTTCGAGCCGATCGCGGCCAGCCGCGCCGCGCTATCCTACGCGCGCAGCGTGGATGGCGCCGAAACGGGACGGGTGTACCGGGCTTGGTAGGAGGAGGGGGAGCCGTGTACTACAATGCGGATCTCACTCCAACACGAGGTTCGAATGAAAAAAATACTGCTCCCTCTGGCCATGGCTTTCGCCTGCGCTTCCGCCTACGCCGCACCGGCCAGCCTGGCCGATCTGGACAAGATGACCAAGCGCTTCGCGCCGGTCGCATTGACCGCCGATACCAGCCAGCTGTCCGCCGGCGACAAGCGCGCCATCGCCAAGTTGATCGAGGCCGCCAAGATCATCGACGTGCTGCAGCTGCGCCAGCGCTGGTCCGGCAACGAGGCATTGTGGGCCGCCCTGCAAAAGGACCAGACGCCGCTGGGCAAGGCGCGCCTGAACTACTTCTGGCTCAACAAGGGGCCGTGGTCGATCCTGGACGATCATCAACGCTTCCTGCCTGCGGAAGTAAGCGGCATCGCGATCCCGGAGAAGAAGCCCGAAGCCGGCAACTTCTATCCCGAAGGCGCGACCAAGCAGGCATTGGAAAGCTGGATGAACGCCCTGCCCGCGAAGGACAAGGAGCAGGCGCAGTGGTTCTTCACCACCATCCGCAAGAACGCGGCGGGCCAGTTCACCATCGTCAAATATTCGGATGAGTACAAGCCGGAACTGGAGAAGGCCGCCGCGCTGCTCAAGCAGGCCGCCGCCGACACCGACAACGCCTCGCTGAAGAAATTCCTGCAGCTGCGCGCCGATGCCTTCCTGAGCAACGACTACCTGGCCTCCGATTTCGCGTGGATGGACCTGGACGCGCCGGTCGACATCACCATCGGACCATACGAGACCTACAACGACGAACTGTTTGGCTACAAGGCCGCGTTTGAAGCCTACGTCAACATCCGCGACCAGAAGGAGACGCAGAAGCTGGACTTCTTCGCCAAGCATATGCAGGAGCTGGAAGACAACCTGCCGCTGGACGCCAAGTACCGCAATCCGAAAGTGGGCGCGCTGGCGCCGATGGTGGTGGTCAACCAGGTCTACGGCGCGGGCGACGGCAACATGGGCGTGCAGACCGCCGCCTACAACCTGCCGAACGACGAGCGCATCATCAGCCAGCGCGGTTCCAAGCGCGTGATGCTGAAGAACGTGCAGCAGGCCAAATTCAAATCCACGCTGACGCCGATCTCCAAGCTGGTGCTCAAGCCGGCCGACCAGAAGGACGTCGACTTCGACTCCTTCTTCACGCACATCCTGGCGCATGAAATCACGCACGGCCTGGGTCCGCACATTACCAAGGCCAACGGCGCCGACTCGACGCCGCGCCAGGACCTGAAGGAAGCCTACTCCACCATCGAGGAAGCCAAGGCCGACATCACCGGCCTGTACGCGCTGGCCTACATGATGGACAAGGGCCAGCTGGCCGGCACGCTGGGGCAGGGCGCGGCGGCCGAGCGCAAGCTGTACACCACCTTCCTGGCGTCGGCCTTCCGCACGCTGCACTTCGGCCTGACCGACTCGCACGCGCGCGGCATGGCGATCCAGATGAACTACATCCTCGACAAGGGCGGCTTCATCTCTCACGGCGACGGCACGTTCGCGGTGGACTTCAAGAAGATCAAGCAGGCGGTGATCGACCTTGACCGCGAGTTCCTGACCATCGAAGCGACCGGCGACTACGCCCGCGCCAAGGAGATGATGACCAAGTACGTGGTGATCCGTCCCGACGTGCAGAAGGCGCTGGACAAAATGAAAACGGTGCCGAACGACATCCGCCCCGAATTCAAGACCGCCAACACCCTGCTCGCCAAGTAAGCAATGTAACCAATGGGGTCAA
>Ga0308157_10002910_pt1 | contig 26463 bp, 21 predicted proteins | sample PhyBR1_FD_201035 | JGI IMG/M metagenome (GOLD analysis project Ga0308157, IMG submission 201035) | Phyllosphere microbial communities from UC Gill Tract Community Farm, Albany, California, United States - DLSLB.R1 | ecosystem: Host-associated > Plants > Phyllosphere > Unclassified | place: USA...
GTGGTGGGCCGTAATGGCGCAGGTAAATCCAGCCTGTTTGCCGCCGTGCGCGGTGAGCTGGAAGCCGACAAGGGCGACGTGTCGCTGCCCGGCAAGATCCGTATCGCCGATGTCGCCCAGGAAACCCCGGCACTGCCCGATCGCGCCATCGACTTCGTGCTCGGTGGTGACGACGTGGTTGCCGCGGTGCTGCAGGAAGAAGCCGCAGCGGCTGAGCGCGAGGACTGGGAAGCGGTTGCCAACGCGCACCAGAAGATGGCCGAACTGGGTGCCTATGACGCCGAGGCGCGCGCCGGCAAGCTGCTGCATGGCCTGGGCTTCCCGGCTGAGACGCATGATCGTCCGGTGTCGGCGTTCTCCGGTGGCTGGCGCGCACGCTTGAACCTTGCGCGCGCACTGATGATGCCCAGCGACCTGTTGCTGCTCGACGAACCGACCAACCACCTGGATCTGGACGCGGTGTACTGGCTGGAGCAATGGCTGCTGAAATATCCGGGCACCTTGCTGCTGATCTCGCATGACCGCGAGTTCCTGGACAACGTCGCCACCCACACCCTGCATCTGCACGGTGGCGGCGCCAAGCTCTATCCGGGTGGCTATACCGATTTCGAGCGCCAGCGTGCCGAGCACCTGCGCCAGCAGCAGATCGCGCACGAGAAGGAACAGGCCGAGCGCGCGCATCTGCAGAGCTTCATCGACCGCTTCAAGGCGCAGGCCAGCAAGGCCACCCAGGCGCAGAGCCGGATGAAGCGCTTGGCCAAGATGGCCGGCACCGAAGCGGTGCGCGCCGAGCGCGAGTTCCGCATCGAGTTCTCGCCGCCGGCCAAGCTGCCGTTCTCGTTGATCCGCCTCAACGACGTCACCGCCGGTTACGGCCCGGACGCAGTCATCCTGGACAACGTCGGCTTCGGCCTGGAGGCCGGCCAGCGCGTTGGTCTGCTTGGGCCGAACGGTGCGGGTAAGACCACGCTGGTGAAGTCACTGGTCGGCGACCTGCCGTTGCTTGGCGGTGACCGCATGGCCCACCCGGACCTGCAGATCGGTTACTTCGCCCAGCACACGGTGGAATCGCTGCATGCTGGCATGACGCCGATGGACCACTTCCGCGAGATTTCGCCGGATGGCGTCAACCAATCCTTCCGCGACTTCCTCGGCAAATGGAACTTCCCGGGTGATCGCGCGTTCGAGACGGTGGATGGTTTCTCTGGCGGCGAGCGTGCGCGTCTGGCGCTGGCCCTGATCGCTTGGCAGCAGCCGAACGTGCTGCTGCTCGACGAACCGACCAATCACCTTGATCTGGAAATGCGCGAAGCCTTGGCCGAGGCGCTGGCACTGTTCGAAGGTGCGATCGTGATGGTTTCACATGATCGCCATCTGATCGGTCTGGTCTGCGATACGTTCTGGCGTGTCGCCGATGGCGTGGTCGAGCCATTTGCCGGTGATCTTGACGAATACGCGCAGTGGCTGCGTACCCGCGCCAGTGCGCAGGGTTCACGCAACAAGAGTGATCGTCAGGAGAAGCCTGCTGCCGCACCGGTTGCGCAGGTTGCTCCTGCCAAACCGGCGTCGAACAAGAAGCCGGTCAACCCGCACAAGCTGGAAGCGGCCGAGAAGAAGGTCGAGCAGTTGGGTGGATCGTTGGCTGAGGTTGATGCGCAGTTGGCCGATTCGGCCAACTATGCCGACGCGGCGAAGATGGCCAAGCTCGGTAGCGAGCGTGAGGTGCTGGCGCAGCAGCTGGAGCAGGCTGAAGCGGCGTGGATGGAGATGTTGGAGGACTGAGCGTTGCAGGCCGCGAAGCGATGCCACTGTAGAGCCGAGCCATGCTCGGCTGGGGCTTTACCGGTGACGCTCCTGCCGAGCATGGCTCGGCACTACAGGTGACGCCTCTGCCGAGCATGGCTCGGCACTACGGGGCCAATCCTTCCTGCGCCAGCAGCCACAGCCGGAAGCGTCGTAGCGGCTCGCGCTCCTGCCGTGAACGCAATCGCGTCAGCCAATACCTGCCCAGCGACAAAGTCTGCGCGAAAGGCTGCAACAACCGCCCTTCGGCCAGATCCTGCTCGAACATGCGCAGTGGCAGCAATGCCACTCCAGCGCCCGCGGCCGCCGCACTGGCCAAGGTCAGCGACGAATCAAACACTGCACCACGCGCTTCAACGCCACTGATGCCCGCCTGCTGCAACCAACGTGGCCACTCGTCATTGCGGTAGGAACGTAGCAGCGGCACGTTGCCCAGGTCACGTGGCTGTCGCAGCTTCCGCGCCACGGCTGGCGCGCACAGCGGTGCGAACAGGGTATCGACGATCGGCGTGCAGTCCTGCCCCTGCCAGTCGCCATCACCGAAGCGGATCGCCAGATCCAGTCCTTCGCCGGCCAGGTCGATGCGGTTGTTGTGGGTCTGCACGCGCAGCTCGATATCCGGATGTGCGGCCTCGAACTCGGGCAGACGCGGCAGCAGCCAACCGGTGGCAAACGTGCCGACCACACCCACCGTCAGCACTTCGCGGAAGCGGCCGCCGGTGAAACGGTCCAGTGCGATCGCGATGCGGTCGAAACTCTCGGTCAGCACCGGGTACAGCGCCGCGCCTTCATCTGTCAGTGCGACGCCGCGCGGGAGCCGGTGGAACAGACTGACCTGCAGCCGATCCTCCAGTCCACGGATCTGATGGCTCAATGCCGCCTGGCTCACGCACAGCTCCAGGGCAGCCCGGGTGAAGTTCAGGTGGCGGGCGGCAGCCTCGAAGGCGCGCAGGGCATTGAGCGGCAACTGGGGGCGGATCATGTCGGAGTCATGATGAAACTTGATGGTATTCCGCATTATTCCGCGTTGATTGGCCTAAATGTCAGCCTTGCTGCAAATTTAACTAATGGCTGCCGATGATTCTTTGCGTTGGTCGATTGGCATCGTGAGCGGCAAGATCGGCCGTACAACCTTCAGGGAGAGTCGCCATGCTTGCTCGTCGTCAGTTCCTCACCTTGAGTGGAGCCGCACTCGCCAGTGCACTCCTGCCAGTCGGATTGGCAGGTGCAGCCGAGACGACCTCAGCTCCGGCGGCACCGGTTATCGCTGCTGACTTCGCTGCGCTTGAGAAGGCCAGCGGTGGTCGGCTGGGCGTATGCCTGTGGAACCCGGGTAGTGGCGCCCGCTATGGGCACCGCATGGATGAGCGCTTCCCGATGTGCAGCACGGTCAAGTTCCCGCTGTCCGCCGCGGTCCTGCAGCACGCCGATGCCGGGCGGCTGTCGCTGGACCAGCGTGTGCCGGTGCAGCAGTCGGACATCCTGGACCACTCGCCGTTCACCGGACGCCATGTCGGCAAGAGCATGACCGTGCGTGACCTGTGCCGGGCGACGATGATCGTCAGCGACAACGCTGCAGCCAATCTGCTGCTGCCATTGATTGGTGGCCCAGCAGGGCTTACCACGTTCCTGCGCCAGCACGGCGACCGCGTCACCGTAAGCGCGCGCAATGAGCCCGAGCTCAATCGTTTTGCAGCGAGTGACCCACGTGACACCACCAGCCCAGCGGCGATGGCCGGCAACCTGCAGCGCTTCCTGCTGGGTGACGTGCTCAAAGATGCGTCCCGGCAACAGTTGGCCGACTGGCTGATCGATAACCAGACCGGCGATGCACGCCTGCGCGCAGGCCTGCCGCAGGGCTGGCGGGTGGGTGACAAGACCGGCAGCAACGGTCGCGATACCACCAACGACATCGCCGTGCTGTGGCCGCTGGCTGGCGGTACACCGTGGTTGCTGGTCAGCTACCTGCAGGGCTCCCCGCTCGATGATGACGGCCGCAATGACATCCTTCGCCAGGTCGGCGCGTTGGCTGGCGCCCGTCTGCATTGACGTAGGCAGTGCAGCATTGGCTGTCAGCTGCACGCTTGCAGCTCATGCAGGGACAGTGCTGGACGCCCACCGCACATGGACGTAAGCGTGGTGCAGGCGGAATGATCGGCGCAGTCGATGTCGGGGCCGTTGTTGCGTCGGTTGCCAGCTCTTACGTACCTGGACGTTGTGCGGCGATTATCATCCCCTGATCCTGCACGACCTCGCATCGAGGCGCGCACGTGGCAAAGGGGATGCGGATGGATCGGGACAATTGGCAGCAGGTACGCGAGCTGTTTGACGCCGTGTGTGAGTTGGAACCCGCACAGTGGCGGACCGAGCTTGCGCGGCTCAGTGCCGATCCGCAGGTGATTGCCGAGACCTTGGAACTGCTTGAAGCGCAGACCTCTGATCTGGGCCGTGCGCGCGAACCGCTGGAGCAGTTGCTTGCGGCATCGGTGGCGTCGGAGCTGGGCGAAGGGGATGTCATCGGCCCCTGGCGGCTTCGTGAACGGCTGGCCAGCGGTGGCATGGGGATCGTGTTCCGTGCCGAACGCGCCGATGGCCTGTATGCACAGGAAGTAGCGATCAAGTTCCTGCAGGGCAAGGCCGGCGCGCGCGTGGCCGAACGCCTGGCGGCGGAACGGCGCATCCTCGCCAGCTTGCAGCACCCCAATATCGCACGCTTGTACGACGGTGGCACGACGCCGACCGGGCATCCTTACCTGGTGATGGAATACGTGCGCGGCGAGCCGTTGGATGCGTATTGCGGGCATCAGCGACTGGACCTGCGCCAGCGGCTGCAGTTGTTCCTCAAGGTATGCAATGCCGTGCAGGCCGCGCATGCGCGACTGGTCCTGCATTGCGACCTGAAGCCCTCCAACATCCTGGTGCGCGAGGATGGCGAACCGGTGCTGCTGGATTTCGGCGTGTCGCGGCTGTTGGGTGAAACCACCAGTGCGCCGGTTGTGCAGTTCTATACCCCTGCATACGCAGCCCCGGAGTTGCAGTCAGGGCAGCCGAGCGGCGTTGCCAGCGATGTTTTCAGTCTGGGCGCAGTGCTGGGTGAGCTGGTTGCAGGCAAGGGCGGTCGCCGTGGCGCTGGCGAGGCGGGCATGGCCGTGGCCGCACCAAGCCTGCGTGCTGGCGCGGATTGCAGCTGGCGCAAAAGCCTGCGCGGCGATATCGATGCGATCGTCGTGCGTGCTGGCGCCCTGCCGCCGGAACATCGTTATCCATCGGTTGAAGCCATGTCCGGCGACCTGCAGCGCTATCTGCAGCGGCGACCGGTACATGCACGCCACGGCGGGCGGTTGTATCGCGGCGGGCGCTGGCTGCAGCGGAACTGGAAGGGGGCCGGCATGCTGTTGATCGTGCTGCTGCTGGCTGCATGGTTCGTCTGGCGGTTGGAGCAGGCCCGTGCGCAGGCCCAGCAGGAGGCACGCATCGCACAGGAGGTCAGCGACTTCCTGGTATCGGCGTTTGACGCTGCCAACCCCCGCAAAGGTGAATTGCGCGGCAGCAATGAGGTCACTGCGCGTGAAGTGCTGGAGGCCAGCCATGCGCGCATCGAACAACAGCAATGGAGCTCGCCGCTGGTCAAGGCGCGGCTGCAGTCGGTGTTGGCGCAGGCCTTCCAGAACATCGGTGAAGCTGGTTCCGCCGAGCCGCTGTACCAGGCTGCGATACCGGTATTGCAGGCTGCAGGCGCAGGCAGCCGCGATATCACCGCGGTATCGCTCAACGAGTTGTCCACCTTGTTGGCCAATGCGCAGCGCGGCAAGGAATCCGAGCAGTTCGCCCGCCAGTCACTGGCCTTGCAGGCACCGGAGCCGCCACCGCTGCGCATCGCCCAGGCCTACAACTCGCTGGGCCTGGCATTGAACGCACAACGCCGTTTCGACGAATCGGCACAGGCCTTTGATCAGGCGCTGGCAATCCACGGCACGCTGCACAGCGGGCCGTTGCGGGTTGCTACCGTCATCCAGAACAAAGCCTTGATGTACATCGAGAAAGGCGATTACGTATTGGCCGAGCAGATGCTGCGGCAGGCAGGGGAACTGCGGCGGCCGTGGGGTACGCGTACCTCCGAATGGTGGGGCGGGCAGTTCGCGTTGATGCGTGCGATCGCCGCGCAGGGCCGTTACCCACAGGCGCTTGCGGTAAGCGACGAAGTTCTGGAACTCGCCCGGCATCTGTTTGGTGAGGCCAACGACAATGTCGCGGTGATCCACAACGAGCGTGGTGGCCTGCAGCAGGATATGGGCCACTACGTCCAGGCAGTGCTGGAGTACCGCAAGGCGCTTGACCAGTACGATCGGCTCGGCCAGGCGCAGGCCATGGATGCAGCGGTAACCCAGAACAACCTGGCCGGGCTGGAACAGGCGCGTGGCGATGCAGCCGCCGCCCGCGAACTGTTCCAGCGCAGCTTGCAGATCAGGCGCAAGGCGTTGGGCGTCGATACTCCGCAAGTATGGGTGGTGGAGGCGAATCTGGCGCGCTTGTTGATCGAAGAGGGTGACCTGCAGCAGGCGCAACCGCTGATCGCACATGCCCGCGCGGGCTGGGCCGGGCATGTGGCCGCGGATCACCCCCGGCGGCTGTTGGCCGAAGCGATCTGGGCGCAGCTGCAGGTGGCGCAGGGCGATCTGGCTACCGCGGACCAGTCCTTGGCGGCGATCAAACAGCAGCTGCAGGACAACGACATCCGCGTGCAGCGGCGCTATCTGTCGGTGCTCGCACAGCGCCAGCGCAAGGCGGGCGATGCAGCCGCGGCGGTAGAGACACTGCAGCAACTGGTCGGCGTGTATGAGGCGGAGGTCGGCAAGGGCTCGGTGGAGACCGCGCAGCAGCGGATTGCCCTCGCTGATGCACTGGCTGCCGCCGGACGCTGCAGCCAAGCCAAAGCGGAGCTGCAGAACGCCATGCCTGCAGTGCAGCAGCAGTTGTTGCCAGGCAGTCGCCAGCGCCAACGGGCGCAGGCGCTGCTGGCTGCGCCGGGATGTGCGGCCAGCAGCGCGAAGCCCGGCGCCACGTTGTCGATGTGAACTGCTGGATGCCATGGCTGCGTCGGTGCCGGCCGCCTCGCAGGCATGGTGGGCTTGTCTGCGTCAGGCGCAGCGGCTACGGTCGGGGTATGACCAATACATCTCTCCGTGTTCTGCCCTGGATGCTGCTCGGTGCAGCCCTCCAGCTTGCTCCAACCGCATTGCGTGCTGCCGAACCGGCGGACCATTTCATGGCTGCGGTGGCCAGTCATTGCGGGCAGGCATTTGCTGGGCGCGTCATCACCAATACGCCTGCCTCGGCCACGCCGGATCCATTCGATGGAAAACAGCTGGTGATGCATGTACGTGGCTGCGACGCACCGGCGCAGGAACTGCGTGTGCCGTTCCATGTGGGCGAGGACCGGTCACGGACCTGGGTGTTGACCCGCAGCGAGGGTGGCTTGCGCCTGAAGCACGATCATCGTCACGCCGACGGCACGCCCGATGCGGTGACCATGTATGGCGGTGATACGGTGGCCGCGGGCAGTGCCGTGCGCCAGCAGTTTCCTGTCGATGCCGAATCGGTGGCGATGTTCACCGCGCAGGCGATGAATGCTTCGCTCACCAATACCTGGGCGATGGAAATCGAGCCGGGCAGGCGCTTTCTCTACGAACTGTCGCGGCCGGATGGGCGCCTGTTCCAGGTCGAGTTCGATCTGACCCAGCCGATCACGCCGCCCCCGGCGCCGTGGGGGAGCGAGGCAGGGCCGGAAGGTGCCTGACTGCCAAACGCAAAGGGCGCCCTGACCGGGCGCCCTTTATTGTTGCAGTGGTGCGGGCTTCAGCGCCCGCCGAAGCGTGCGCGGCAGCCGCCATTCACCCAGATGCTGTTGCCGTTGTAACCCCAGTTGCGGCCTTCCACGCAACGCGTGTCTGAAACCTGCTGGACGACCACCGGCCGCCCTTGTCGACGATCCCAGTTGCAGGAGTTCAGGCGGTTGCTGTTGCTGTGGCAGTCAACGAAATAATTGCCACCACCCCAGCCGCCGGCGCCATTGCCACCCCAGCCATTGCCGCGACCCGCGGCGAACTCGGCACGGCAGCCGCCGCTGACCCAGATGCTGCCGTTGCTGCTGCCCCAGTTGCGACCTTCCACGCAGCGCGTATCGGAAACCTGGCGGACCAGTACTGCGCTGCGCCAGCCGGTGTTGCAGACCTGACGGCGGTTGCTGTTGCTGTCGCAGCGGATGGTACCGCTGTTGCCGCCGTTGCCATTGCCGCCACCCCAGCCTGCGCCTCGGCCAGGGCCGAACTCGGCGCGGCAGCCGCCACTGACCCATACGTTGCCATTGCCGCTGCCCCAGTTTTGGCCCTCCACGCAGCGCGTATCGGAGACCTGGCGGACCAGCACCGCGCTGCGCCAGCCGGTGTTGCAGACCTGCTGGCGGTTCTTGTTGCTGTCGCAGCGGATGGTGCCGCTGTTGCCCCCGTTGCCATTGCCGCCACCCCAGCCTGCGCCTCGGCCAGGGCCGAACTCGGCACGGCAGCCGTTGCTGACCCAGACGTTGCCATTGCTGCTGCCCCAGCTCTGGCCCTCGACGCATTGCCCACGCGAGAGCTGGCGGACCAGCACGGCATCGCGCCAACCGGTGCGGCACACGCGCTGACGCTGGTCCACGCTCTCGCAGCGGATGGTGGTGTTCTGGCCAGCACCCGGGGCATGGCTCTGCGCTGCGGCCGGTGCGGTGGCCATGGCCAGAGGGAGCAGGGTCGCCAAGCCGGCGAGCAGGAATGAACGGTGCATGGCGGCTTCCCTGTTCAGGTTGAGGTGCCGAACTATAGGGCCAGCGGCGCTTAAGGCGGCGTGACTGATCGCCGGATTTGCTCCAACCCCCGCTGAGCGCCAAAATACGGGGCTACCCGGCACCGTTTCGTACCGGGCCCCCTGCGGAGCTTTCCATGCGTACCCATTTCTGCGGCCTGGTCGACGAGACCCTGATCGGCCAAACCGTGACCCTCGCCGGCTGGACCGACGTTGCCCGTAACCTCGGCGGCGTCTGCTTCATCGATCTGCGCGACCACGAAGGCATCGTCCAGGTCACCGTCGAACCCGACAACGCCGAAGTGTTCGCCGTCGCCGCCAGCCTCGGTTACGAGGACGTGCTGCAGGTCGAAGGCGTGGTGCGCGCGCGTCATGCGGTCAACGACAAGATCCGCAGCGGCAAGGTGGAAGTGATCGCCACCCGCATCAGCATCCTCAACAAGGCTGCACCGCTGCCGTTCCACGCACACGAGAACCCGGGCGAGGAAACCCGCCTGAAGTACCGTTACCTGGACCTGCGTCGCCCGGAAATGCAGCGCATGCAGCGCACCCGCATCAAGCTGGTGCAGGCGCTGCGCCGCCACCTGGACGCGCGCAACTTCCAGGACATCGAGACCCCGATCCTGACCAAGGCCACCCCGGAAGGTGCCCGCGACTTCCTGGTGCCGGCGCGCATGCACCCGGGCGAGTTCTACGCCCTGCCGCAGAGCCCGCAGCTGTTCAAGCAGATCCTGATGGTGGCCGGCTTCGACCGCTACTACCAGATCGCCCGCTGCTTCCGCGATGAAGCCCTGCGTGCCGACCGCCAGCTGGAATTCACCCAGCTGGACATGGAGTTCGCCTTCGTCCGCGAGCGCGACGTGCAGGATTTCGTCGAGGACATGATCCGCTCGATCTTCAAGGAAGTGGTCGACGTCGACCTCGATGCCAGCTTCCCGCGCATGACCTGGGCCGAGGCGATGCGTCGCTACGGTTCGGACAAGCCGGACCTGCGCATCGCGCTGGAGCTGGTGGACGTGGCCGAGCTGGTCAAGACCAGCGAGTTCCCGGTGTTCACCGCCGCTGCCAATGACGCCGACGGCCGCGTGGCTGCGCTGCGCATCCCGGGTGGTGCCAGCCTCAGCCGCAAGCAGATCGACGAATACGCCGCCCACGCCGCCAAGTACGGTGCCAAGGGCCTGGCTTACATCAAGATTGCCGAGAACGGTGAGATCAGCTCGCCGATCCAGAAGTTCTTCGCCGAAGACGCCTTCGCTGCCCTGCTGAAGCAGGTTGGTGCCGGCAATGGCGACATCGTGTTCTTCGGCGCCGGTGGCTACAACAAGGTGTCCGACTTCATGGGCGCGCTGCGCCTGAAGGCCGGCAAGGACTTCGGTCTTGTCGCCGACGGCTGGGCACCGCTGTGGGTCACCGACTTCCCGATGTTCGAGTGGGACGAAGAAGAGCAGCGCTACGTTGCCCTGCATCATCCCTTCACCGCACCGGCGGTGGACGATGTGGCTGAGCTGCGTGCGCACGCCAAGACCGCGGTTTCGCGCGGCTACGACATGGTGCTCAACGGCAACGAGATCGGTGGCGGTTCCATCCGTATCCACCGCCCGGAAATGCAGAGCGCGGTGTTCGAGCTGCTCGGCATCGGTGCCGAAGAGGCGCGCGCCAAGTTCGGCTTCCTGCTGGATGCGCTGAACTTCGGCGCACCGCCGCACGGTGGCATCGCCTTCGGCATCGATCGTATTGCCGCGCTGATGGCCGGTACCGAGTCGATCCGCGACGTGATCCCGTTCCCGAAGACCACCGGCGCACAGTGCCTGATGACCGACGCACCGTCGCCGATCGCCGACGCGCAGCTGGCCGAAGTGCACGTGCAGGTGCGTCCGCGCGCCGACAAGGCCTGAGCCTTGTCCGCTGACGCCAGTATCCGTCGCGCGACGCCCGATGATGCTGGCGTGCTGTGCGCGCTGGCCGAACGTACCTTCGTGGAGACGTTCGGCCATCTGTATCCGCCGCAGGACCTGGCCGATTACCTGGCCACGGCCTATCCGCTCGAACTGCAGCGGCAGCAGCTGCAGTCCGGCGATTACGCTGCATGGTTGCTGGAGGTGCAGGGCCAGGCGGTTGGCTTCGCCTTCGCCGGTCCATGTGGCCTGCCGCATCCGCAGGTGCAGGCTGGCGATGGTGAATTGAAGCGTCTGTACGTGTTGCGCGAGCACCAGAGCGGCGGCCACGGCAGCCGTTTGTTCGGCGCCGCGATCGAGTGGTTGCAGACACCTGGCCGCAGCCTCTGGATCGGCGTGTGGTCGGAAAACGCCGGCGCCCGGCGTTTCTACGCGCGGCAGGGTTTTGAGCAGGTGGGCGCCTACGAGTTCCCGGTTGGCCGGGTGCGTGACAACGAGTTCATCCTGCGCCGTCAGGCGCCCTGAACCGCTGCGCCGCGTCAGCGGTGCAGCTGGACCTGTCCGCCTTGCTCGTCGCTGGATACCGCGTAGGCGCTGCGCAGTGCTTCGATGAAAGCTGCTGCATCGTTGCTGCGGAACACGCCACTGACACGCAGTGTCTGCAGGGCTGGATCGGCAATGTGGATCGGCGTGCCGCCGTAGCGGTTGAATTCCTCGATGGCGTCAGCCAGTGGCAGGTCCTCGAACACCAGTTGCCCACGTGTCCAGGCTGGCGTGTCGGTCGGCTCGAACTTGCCAAGGACCGGTGCGTTGCCTTTGCTCAGCTGCGCGCGCTGGCCCGGTGCCAGGTTGCCAAGCACGACGCTGTCGTCACCGGCCTGGCGCAGCTGCACCTTGCCTTCGTACAAGGCTACTGCCATGGCGGCATCGTGGCGATGGACCTCGAAGCGGGTTCCGGTGACGCGCACGCTGCCGCTGCTGGTATCCACGCTGAGTGGCCGCGCGGCGTCGCTGGCGACGCTGAAAAAGGCGCGGCCCTGCTGCAGGGCGATGCGACGTTCTCCCGCGCTATATCGCACGGCGATACGACTGGCGGCATCCAACTCGACCACCGTGCCGTCCTCCAGGGTAATGCTGCGTTGTTGGCCGACGGTGGTGGCGAACTGTTGTTCGACCGGCGGCGCAGGGCGCAGCAGCTGCCAGCCGATGATGGCTACGGTAAGTGCGGCGGCGCTGGCGGCGAGCCAGCGCCAGTGGTGTGGTCGCGCCGGCACGCTTGGCACGCGGGCTGGAACGGTGGTCGCCGCAGGTGCTTTCACCACGCCGGCGAGCCGGGGTGCGGAGAGGCGATCATCGACTTCGGCGCTGGCGGCAAAGTCGCCAAGGGTGTCCCAAAGATGCTGCAAGCGGGCATAGGCGGCGCGATGGCTGGGATCGGCGGCGAGCCATGCCTCGGCATCGCGCCGGTCGTCGGCGCTGGCATCGTCGGCGCGTAGCCGTGCAAACCAACTGGCGGCGGCGCTCTGGACCGGGTCCAGAGCGTCATCGTCGTCGTGCATCGGGTCGAGCAGGTCATCTTCTTTCATGGCAGTTCCAGGCGCGTGCTGAAGTGCAGCAGGGCGCGCATCATCTGTTTTTCCACGGCACTGACGCTGATGCCAAGCTGGCCCGCTATCGCGCTGTAGGTCAGGCCCTCGTAGCGGTTCAGCAGGAACACCTGCTGGCAGCGCGGGGATAGTTCATCAAGATGCCTTACGAAGGTACGCAGGCGCTCGCGGTCCTGGTACACCCGCTCACCGCTGACGGTCTCAGTGGGCCACCCTTCGGCCGTTTCATCCAATGGGACGTGTTGGCTGACTTGGCGGGTACGGTCGCGGCGGAAACGGTCGCGCAGCAGGTTGCCGGCGATCGTCATCAAATACGCTTCAAGATTGTTTACCCGTGAAGCCTGCGGATCACGCATCATCCGCACCAGCGTCTCCTGGGCCAGGTCCTCGGCATCGTCGGGGGTGTTCAGGTGGTTCTTGAAGTAGCGGACCAGCCGGGGCCGGTACTGTTGTGCCGAGACAATGACGTCCTGTTCTCCAGTGCTCTGCTGAATGGGTGGTGGAGCAGTCATTGGCGGCATGGTCGGGGTATGTGGCGGGGCCAGCTTGAGGCACAGGAAAGCGAAGTACCAGATGAGGGTTTTTCGCGGTGTTGCGTCTAGGCCGGAAATGGAGGACAGCGATGTCGTTGGCGGGTCAGCACAGCGGTAGCGGAGCTGGGACGTGGTCGCCGGACGCTGCCGGACGCATGTCGTTGTCCATTGCCGGAGCATTGCTGATCTGCCTGTCGCTTATGCCGGCGACTGTGAAGGCGCAGGCAAGCGACATCACGTTGGAGCAGCAGCCGTTGGCGCAGTCGCTGAATCAACTGGCGCAACGGCTGGACCTGCAGATCCTCGTCCCGCCCGCATTGGTGCGGGGCAAGACCGCTCCGGCGTTGAGCGGGCGCCATGCCGCGGCCTCGGCGCTGCGCCTGCTGCTTGCCGGAAGTGGGCTTGGCTACCGGCAGTCCGCCAGCGGCGTGATCACCATCGTCGATCTTCCGCACAAGGTGCCTGCGGCCAAAGCTGCACTACAGGAGCCTGCGACGTTGCCCACCGTCGGCACATCATTGAACACGCTGCAGGTGACCGGCTCGCGGATACGTCGCAGTGAGTTCGAGGCCGCCGCTCCGCTGACCATCATCACTGCCGGGCAGATGGAGCGCGAAGGGCGCTTTTCCCTGGCCGAGGTGCTTGCCAGTAACGGCATGAATGATTACGGGGCCGAATCGCAGGACGGAGGCGGACGCTTTTCCGCCAATTCGCAGCCGTTGAACCTCAGGGGGCTGGGGCCGGGGCGGGCGTTGATCCTTGTTGATGGGCGGCGGCTCCCCGACTATCCGTTTCCGTCCAACGGCCGCAGCAATTTCCAGAGCCTAGGGGGGATACCGATCGGCAGCGTGGATCGGGTCGAGGTGATGACCGGTGGCGCCTCGGCCATCTATGGTGCCGATGCGATCGCCGGGGTCGTGAACATCGTGCTCAAACACCCGCGCGAAGGCTCGCAGTTGAAGGTTCGCACCGGCACCACCAGCCAGGGCGGCGCTGACAGGGTGGAACTGCAATGGTCACGTGGCCACGCAGGTGACGATTGGCAGCTGGACTACGGCGTGCAGTACGCGCACCGCGAGCTGCTGCGGGGGTTCCAGCGTGACCTGCAGCATGATGGCCTGGCGGGGCAACAGCCAGGGCTTGGTGTGGGCTTGTTGCGGACAGGGCAGGCGGCGTCCGCTGGGCACCTGGTCCCGATGCCCGCTGGCGTGTGTGAGCGATGGAACGGCGAGTTCGTCGATTGGAACTACAGTACTACCGCGCTGAGCGGCGCGGGTTGCGGGACATGGCGCAACGCTGGCTATGCCTCGCTGGCCGACGGGGTGCAGGAGGCGTCTGCCCAGATGCATGCGGAATGGTCGATCTCGGCACGTACGCAGGCTTGGTTGGCGCTGCAAGGCTGGCGTGCGGACAGTGTGTTGGCCGCTGGGTTCGAGACGATCACAGGTCCGCACTCTGTCGAAAGCGGCAAGGTCAACCAGATCTACGATCCGCGCTTTGGCTATCTCTCGCCGCGGCGGGTATTGACGCCGCAGGAGGTGGGCGGGCTTGGGATGATGAACGACCGTTACCGCGAACAGATGTGGGACGTTGCGTTGGGTTTGCGTGGTCGCCACGGCCAGCGTCTGGATTGGGCACTGACCTTGGGTAGTTCCGACCACCTTGTGCAGCGTGAGCGCCGCCGCCTGCTGGGCGACAAAGTAAATGCATTCTTCTTCGGCGAGCCATCGGGCGTAACCGATGACGGCATCATCATCCAGCCACTGAACCTGCAGCACTGGTACCGGCCGATCACGCCGCGGGAATACGCAGCGTTGTCGAGCAGGGTTCACTACCGCGCGCAGACCAAGGTGGAATCGGCATCCTATGTGGTATCCGGCGGGATCCTCGATCTGCCAGCTGGTCCGCTCGGCATCGCGCTGGTGCTGGAAGCCAGCCAGCAACGTTATCGGTTGCAGAACACGCCATCGGTAGTGCCACTGGACATGCAGCTTTACGACGTGACCGGCAGTGTTGGTGCTGGGCGACGCGACCGGCATGCCATCGGCGGCGAACTCAGTGTGCCGGTGACGGCGACCGTCAGGGCCAGCTTTGCCGGTCGTCTGGACAATTACCGTGATGACGCTGCGAATTACCTGGCGCGGACCTGGAACGCAGGCCTTGAATGGCGCCCCATCCCAGGCCTGCTGCTACGCGCCAGCCGGGCGACCAGTTTCAAGGTGCCGGACATGCATTGGGTGTTCACCGATGGCGGCGGCAGCTACGGTTCGGCCGTCGATGCGGTGCGTTGCATCAATGCCGGGGCCAACCCCGGATGCGAAGGCTATGCCTCCGAATTCCTGACCTGGACCTACCGCAATCCGGCATTGAGTGCGGAAACCGGGACATCGACCACCGCTGGGCTGGTCTGGGATGCGGGCGACGAAGTGTCGATGAGCCTGGACTTCTGGCAGGTCAGCAATGCGCAGGGCATTGGTCGCATTTCACCGGCGCAGCTGCTGCGTGATGAAGCCGAGTGCGTCACCGGCCTGCGCCTGGATGGCAGCCCGGCGGGGGTAGACCTGCGTTCGTGGGAGTGCCGCAAGGCGCGGGCTCGGGTGGTGCGCACTGGTGGCGACGGTACGGGAGCAGTGGTTCGGGTTGAGTCGATGGCGGCCAACCAGTCCGAGCAGCGGCTCCGTGGCGTCGACACGGTTCTTGATTGGCGCACGAGCACTGGCATTGGTGACTTCAACGTGCATGCGGCTTGGACGCATACGTTCTGGGGCCAGCGCCGGATCCGTTCGCCGGGCACCTTGCACGAGCAGTGGCGTGTGGCGCAGTGGGCGTCGGGTGAGAACCTGGCATTCCGCAGCAATGTCAGCGGCAGTGTTGGCTGGCAGGGGCGGCAGGGGTGGTCGGGTAATCTGTTCGGTATCCGCTACGGTCGTTTGCGGCGTGCCGATGGTGACGGCTGGGTGCAGCCGTTGTGGTTGTTGAATGCCAGTGTCGGCAAGCGCCTGGGTCAGCGTGCGGTGATGACGGTGTTCATCAACAACGTCTTCAATACCGCGCCGCCGCGTGACAGCAGCAACGATCGATTCCCGTATTACTACGATGAGGTCTACAGCGCGATCGGGCGGCAGTTCGCAGTGCAGCTGGATTACAACTTCGACTGAAGGCCGTCGCGCCACCCGTTGTGGCGCGCAGGGCCGATGACCCACACTGCACGCATGTCATTGCAGAACTCCCCGCGTCCCCGTGTGCTGATCCTGCACGGCATCTGGAACACCCGCTCGTGGTTGCTGCCGCTGGCATGGCGCCTGCGCAGCCAAGGCTTCGCGGTGGACACGTTTGGCTATGCCAGTGTGTTTGGTGGGCCCGAGCAGGCGGTGCCGCAGCTGGTACGGCGCCTGCACCGGCTCGGTCCGGTATCGGTGGTCGGGCACAGTCTTGGTGGGTTGGTGGCATTGGAGGCGCTGCGCCGTTCGCCGACGTTGCAGGTGCCGCGGGTGGTCTGTCTGGGTTCACCGCTGTGCGGCAGCGGCACTGCGCGTTCCATGGCTGAACATGGTTGGTCAGCAGCGTTGGGGCGCAGCGGCGACCTGCTGCTGCATGGCCTGCCGGACTGGCAGGGGCAGGCCGAAGTCGGCTTGATCGCCGGTTCGGTGGGGCATGGCCTCGGCGCGATGCTGGGCGCGTTGGAGGGTGAATCCGACGGCACCGTAGGCCTGGCCGAAACCCGCCTGCCGGGCCTGGCCGACCATTGCGTGGTGCCGGTCAGCCATAGCGGGCTGGTGCTGTCGCCCGAGGTAGCCACGCTGACAGCGGGGTTCCTGCGCCAGGGGCGCTTCCCGGTCGGCGCTGCCACGATCGGACAATGACGGGGCCGGGGCAGGGGATCAGGTAGAATTACCGTCCTGTTCCTGACAGATGTACGGTATTCCCATGGGTCGAGGTCCTTCCATCGAAGGCCGCAAAAACGCGAATGACGCGAAGCGCGGCAAGATTTTCACCAAAATCATCCGGGAGATCAGCGTTGCTGCCCGCGGTGGCGGAGGCGACCCAAACAACAACCCGCGTCTGCGCGTGGCGATGGACAAGGGCCTGGCCGCGAACATGACCAAGGATGTCATCGAGCGCGCCATCAAGAAGGCCACCGGTGAGCTGGAAGGCGTCGAGTACGAAGAAGTGCGCTACGAGGGCTATGCCCCGGGCGGCATCGCCGTGATCGTCGACTGCCTGACCGACAACCGCGTGCGCACCGTGGCCGACGTCCGCCATGCTTTCAGCAAGTGCGGCGGCAACATGGGCACCGAAGGCTCGGTGTCGTTCATGTTCAAGCGGCTCGGCGTGCTGAGCTTTGCGCCGGGCGCGGATGAGGAAACCATCACCGAGGCAGCGATCGAGGCAGGTGCCGACGATATCGCGGTCTATCCAGAAGACGGTTCGATCGACGTCATCACCGCGCCGGAAGCCTTCCAGGCGGTGAAGGACGCGATGGCCGCCGCCAAGCTGGTGCCGGACCACAGCGAGATCACCTTCCGGGCCGACAACGACGTCGCCGTCGATGCCGACACCGCCGTGCAGGTGAAGAAGCTGCTGGACATGCTTGAAGACCTGGACGATGTGCAGGACGTGTATTCCAACGTCGACCAGGCTGGGCTGGAGCGGGTCTGACGACCCGCCCGGTCCAACCGGGTGAGACGGCGTCCGGCCATGCTGGGCGCCGTTTTTTACTGATAGAGGCTCCATGACCCGCATCCTTGGCATTGATCCCGGCTCGCAGCGCACTGGCGTCGGCATCATCGACATCGACGCCAATGGCCGTGCCCGTCACGTCCACCACGCGCCGCTGGTGCTGTTGGGGGCGGCGGATTTCCCGCAGCGCCTGCGCTTGCTGGCGCACGGGCTGCACGCCTTGATCGAGGAGTTCCAGCCGCAGGAAGTGGCGATCGAGAAGGTGTTCATGGCCAAGAACGCTGATTCGGCATTGAAGCTGGGCCAGGCGCGCGGCGCGGCGGTGTGTGCGGTGGTGATGCGCGACCTGCCGGTCAGCGAATACGCCGCCACCGAGATCAAACTGGCGGTGGTTGGTCGTGGTGGTGCGGAGAAGCAGCAGGTGCAGCACATGGTGGGTTTGATGCTGAACCTGCAGGGAAAATTACAGGCAGACGCCGCCGATGCACTGGCGGTTGCCATTACGCATGCGCATGTCCGCGCCACGGCCAACCGGCTGGGGGTGGATGTGCGCCAGGCTTGGAGTCGCAAATGATTGTTGAAGCAGGGATTGGGGATTCGGGATTGGGGATGCGTGGCTGCAGTCCCGGCTTGGCTGTGCGCGGGTCGGCATCAGCGCAAGCAACGCTGCCCTGCGAATCCCGAATCCCGAATCCCCAATCCCTTGCCCAGAGGGCGGGGCAATGATCGGTCGTCTGCGCGGCATCCTCGCCTACAAGGCCCCGCCGTGGCTGGTGATCGACGTCAATGGTGTGGGTTATGAACTGGAGGCGCCGATGAGCACCTTCTACGACCTGCCAGATGTCGGCCGCGAGGTGATCCTGTTCACTCATTACGCACAGAAGGAAGACAGCGTGTCGCTGTACGGCTTCCTCCGCGAGGGCGAGCGGCGCCTGTTCCGCGACGTACAGAAGGTGTCGGGCATCGGCGCCAAGATTGCACTGGCGGTGTTGTCCGGGGCCAGCGTCGACGAGTTCGCGCGGCTGATCCAGACCGGCGATGTCACCGCGCTGACCCGCATCCCGGGTATAGGCAAGAAGACCGCCGAGCGGATGGTGGTCGAACTGCGTGACCGCGCAGCCAATTTCACCGGTGGCGGCGCCCCGATTTCCGGTGCGTTGGGCACCGACGCGGTGTCCGAGGCGACGGTGGCGTTGCAGCAACTGGGCTATAAACCGGCAGAAGCCGCCAAGATGGCGCGCGATGCCGGTGCCGAGGGCGATGATGTCGCCACGGTCATCCGTAAAGCGCTGCAAGCGGCGCTGCGTTAACCCCTTCGGCAGCATGAAGCCAACCTGAGATTGCCATGTCCCACGCTTCTTCCACGTCTGAATCTTCCACTCAAGGCCATGGCCACGGCCATGGCGGTGCTGCCGGTGGCATGGCGCTGGTCGTCGGTGCCATCGGCGTGGTGTTCGGCGACATCGGCACCAGCCCGCTGTACACCTTGAAGGAAGCGTTCTCGCCGCATTACGGGCTCAACAGCGACCACGACACCGTGCTGGGCGTGCTGTCACTGGCATTCTGGGCCTTGAATATGGTGGTCACGCTCAAGTACGTGACCATCATCATGCGCGCCGACAACGATGGCGAGGGCGGCATCATGGCCTTGATGGCGCTGGCCCAGCGCACCCTGCGCAATGGCTCGCGGTCGGCTTATGTGGTTGGCATCCTCGGTATTTTCGGCGCCTCGCTGTTCTTCGGTGACGGCGTGATCACCCCGGCCATCTCGGTGCTGGGCGCGGTCGAGGGCCTGGAGGTCGCTGCGCCTGGACTCGGCCACTTCGTGGTGCCCATCACCCTGGTGGTGCTGGCGGCAGTGTTCGCCGCGCAGCGCTTCGGTACCGAGAAGGTGGGCAAGGTATTCGGGCCGGTGATGACCATCTGGTTCCTGTCGCTGGCTGCAATCGGCATCTGGAACGTGATCGCTGCGCCGGAGGTGCTGAAGGCCTTCAATCCGATGTGGGCGGTACGTTTCTTCATCGAGCATGGCTGGCACGGCGTCTTCATCCTCGGTGCGGTGGTGCTGGCGGTGACCGGTGGCGAGGCGCTGTATGCGGACATGGGTCACTTCGGTGCGCCACCGATCCGCCACGCCTGGTACTTCTTCGTGCTGCCGTGCCTGGTGCTGAACTACCTGGGGCAGGGCGCGCTGGTGCTGCAGCGACCGGATGCGGTCGCTAATCCGTTCTTCGAGGCGGTGCCGGGCTGGGCGCTGATCCCGATGATCATCCTGGCAACAATGGCGGCGGTGATCGCCAGCCAGTCGGTGATCACCGGTGCGTTCTCGGTATCGCGGCAGGCCATGCAGCTGGGTTACATCCCGCGCATGCGCATCCTGCATACCTCGCACGACACTATCGGCCAGATCTACATCCCGGGCATCAACTGGGGCCTGGCGGTGATGGTGTTCGGGCTGGTGCTGGCCTTCCGCAGCTCCAGCAACCTGGCCGTGGCCTATGGTATTTCGGTGTCCGGCACGATGCTGATCGACACCTTGTTGCTGGCACTGGTTGCCCGGGTGCTGTGGCCGCGTGCCCGCCACGCCATCGTCGCCTTGTGCGTGGTGTTCCTTTTCATCGACCTGGGCTTCGTGATCGCCAATGGCGCCAAGCTGCTGCAGGGCGCGTGGTTCCCGTTGGTGCTGGGTCTGGTGCTGTTCACGATGATGCGCACCTGGCGGCGCGGTCGCGAGTTGCTGCGTGACGAAATCCGCAAGGACGGTATCCGCCTGGATACCTTCCTGCCAGGCCTGATGCTGGCGCCGCCGGTACGGGTGCCGGGCACGGCGGTGTTCCTGACGGCCGATCCGGCCGTGGTCCCACATGCGCTGATGCACAACCTCAAGCACAACAAGGTGCTGCACGAGCGCAATGTGTTCCTGCATGTGGAAACCCTGCCGATGCCTTATGCGGCCGAGGGCCAGCGCCTGCGCATCGACTCGGTGGGCGACGAGTTCTATCGCGTCCATGTGCGCTACGGTTTCATGGAAACGCCGGATATTCCGCTGGCGCTGATGCGCTCCTGCGACCATGGCGGCATCTATTTCGACCCGATGGACACCACCTTCTTCGCCAGCCGCGAGACCATCGTGGCCAGTGCCAACCGGGGCATGCCGATCTGGCGTGACAAGCTGTTCGCCTTCATGCACCGCAACGCCGCGCCCGCGACCGGCTTCTTCCGCATTCCGGGCAATCGTCTGGTGGAATTGGGCGCGCAGGTGGAAATCTGATCGGATGCGACGTGCTTGGCGCATAATTGCGAAATGACTGACGACCGCATCATCGGCGCAGGCGCGACCCGCGAGGACGACGCTGCCGACGCCAGCATCCGCCCGCGCACCCTGGCCGACTACCTCGGCCAGGCACCGGTGCGCGAGCAGATGGATATCTACATCCAGGCCGCCAAGGCCCGCCGCGAGGCGCTGGATCATGTGCTGATCTTCGGCCCACCCGGGCTGGGCAAGACCACGCTGAGCCATGTGATCGCCAACGAGCTGGGCGTGGCGCTGCGTGTCACCTCCGGCCCGGTGATCGAAAAAGCCGGTGATCTGGCCGCGTTGCTGACCAACCTGCAGCCGCATGACGTGTTGTTCATCGACGAAATCCATCGTCTTTCGCCGGTGGTCGAGGAAGTGCTGTACCCGGCGATGGAGGATTTCCAGATCGACATCATGATCGGCGACGGCCCGGCCGCACGCTCGATCAAACTCGATCTGCCACCGTTCACCCTGATTGGTGCCACCACCCGTGCTGGCCTGCTGACCGCGCCGCTGCGCGACCGCTTCGGCATCGTGCAGCGGCTGGAATTCTATTCGGCCGAGGAACTGACCCGCATCGTGCGGCGTTCGGCGGCCATCCTCGGCATCGATTGCAGTGCGGAAGGCGCCGGCGAGATCGCCCGCCGCTCGCGCGGCACCCCGCGCATCGCCAACCGGCTGCTGCGGCGGGTGCGCGACTACGCGCAGGTCAAGGCCGGTGGGCATATCGACCAGACGGTGGCGCAGGCGGCGATGCAGATGCTCAAGGTCGATCCGGAAGGCTTCGACGAGCTGGACCGGCGCATGCTGCGCACCCTGGTGGAATATTTCGATGGCGGCCCGGTCGGGGTCGAGTCGATGGCGGCGGCGCTTTCCGAGGAACGCGGCACCCTGGAGGACGTCGTGGAGCCGTTCCTGATCCAGCAGGGCTTCCTGGTGCGTACCGCTCGTGGGCGCATGGCCACCAGCAAGGCTTACCGCCATCTGGGCCTCAAACCCAAGGCCGCACCGGCTCCGGTGGACCTGTTCGCGGAGCAGCGCGATGACGAATGAGTCTCGGTTCAGTTGGCCGACACGCATTTACTGGGAAGATACCGACGCTGGCGGCGTGGTGTACCACGCCCGCTACGTGGCCTTCATGGAGAGGGCAAGGACCGAATGGATGCGCGCCCTCGGCTATGGTCAGGAAGCCATGCGTTGCGGTGACGGCCAGGTATTCGTGGTTCGTGCCATGAACCTGGATTTCCTGAAGCCGGCCAAGCTGGACGATGCGCTGACCACCACGGTGGAACTGCTGCAATGCCGGCGGGCCAGCCTGCTGATGGCGCAGGCGGTGATGCGCGATGACCAGGTGCTGGCGACGGCGCAGGTCCGCCTTGCCGCCGTCGGTGCCCGCGACTTCCGTCCGCAGGCGCTGGATGACACGCTTTACGCAGTACTGAAACCCCTTCAAACACAACCCGCTTAAGCACCACTGAGGAAGATCGGATGATCGCTTTGCTTCTGGCCCTGCAGGCCACCGTGACCGAGGCCCTGCCGGCTGACGTGAGCGCCGCTGCCGCGCAGACCGTGGCGCAGGCCAGCCATGGCGGTGGCATCAACTACCTGGACCTGATGCTCAAGGCGAGTATCCCGGTCAAGCTGATCGTGCTGCTGCTGCTGGCTGGTTCGTTCATCAGCTGGGTGATCATTTTCCGCAAGGCGCGCGTTTTCAAGGCTGCAGACCGGGAAGCCAGCGATTTCGAGAACCGTTTCTGGTCCGGTGCCGACCTTGGCAAGCTGCATGCCGCCGCAACCGACCGCAACCGTCAGGTTGATGGCCTGGAAGCGATCTTCGAGGCTGGTTTCCGCGAGTATTCGCGCCTGCAGGGCCGCCGCGCCTTTGATGGTCGCACCCAGCTGGAAGGCGCGCAGCGCGCCATGCGTACCACCTATGCCCGCGAAGTTGACGGTTTGGAGCGCAACCTGGAGTTGCTGGCCAATATCGGCTCCACCGCTCCGTACGTGGGCCTGGTCGGCACCGTATTCGGCATCATGGTCACCATGCACGACATGATCAGCAGCGGTGAGCAGGCTGGTATCGCCTCTGTTGCACCGGGCATTTCCGAAGCCTTGTTCGCCACCGCGATCGGCCTGTTCGTGGCCATTCCGGCGGTGTGGGCCTACAACCGCTTCACCACCCGCGTTGAGCGCCTGTCGGTGCGTTATGAAACCTTTGCAGAAGAGTTCAGCTCCATCCTGCAGCGCCAGAGCGGCGGCGAGGAGTAAGTGCGCACGCACCTTCCTCTGACCGCAGGAGCCAAGCCATGACCGCCGCCATTCCCCGCCGCAAGCGACGCAAGCTCAAGTCCGAGATCAACGTCGTGCCGTACATCGACGTGATGCTCGTGCTGCTGATCATCTTCATGGTGACTGCGCCGTTGCTGACCCTGAGTTTTGAAGTCGATCTGCCCAGCTCCACCGCCAAGGCGCTGGAAAGCAAGCAGGACCCGATCGTGGTCTCGGTGCGTGCCGACGGCCAGATGAGCCTGAAGCTTCCTGAAGCAAAAGACCCCGAGGCGATGGACGCCGGCGCGCTGCAGGCGCAGTTGGCTGCGCTGGCCTCGCAGAACAAGGAACTGCGTGTGATCGTGGCTGCCGACAAGAGCGTGGCTTATGAAAAGGTCATGGACGCCATGGACGTGATCAAGGCCGCGAAGATCGAAAAGGTGGGTCTGGCGACCGATGCACGCTGACGCACTGCCGCCACCGCGCGACCCGGGCAACGAGTGGGGCCAGCCGATCGTGATGGCACTGCTGGTGCACCTGCTGGTTGCTGCGATCTTCATCATTGCCTGGGTCTGGTCGCCCGCGCGCAACACCGAAGCCGCCGCCGGCGACCCGGCGCTTGAGGCCAACATGCAGTTGTCGGCCAGCGAAGCCTCGGCTGCGCGGCAGGCCCTGCGTGCGTCGGAGAAGCTGCCTGACCTGCCCGAGCCGGTGGAAGAAGTGCAGCCCGAGCCGGTGCCGGAAGACACTGTGCCACCGCCGCAGCCCATCCCCGAGCCCAAGCCGCAGGATGCACCGACCCCGCAGCAGCACAACGCCCAGGAGCGCATTGCCCAGCCGGACAATGTGGACCAGGAGCGGGTGAGCGCTCTGGCCATCTCGCAGGAGAAGGCCAAGCAGGAGCAGGAAGCCAAGCGCCGCCAGGAGCAGATCGACCTGACCGAGCGCAAGCGCGTGGAAGAGGCCGAGCAAAAGCTGCGCCTGGCCAAGCAGCAGGAAGAGGCGGATCGCAGGAAGATCGCCGACCAGCAGCGCCAGGCCAGTGAGGCCCAGGCCGAGCAGGAGCGCCAGCAGAAGATCGCCGAGATCCGCCGCAAGCGCGAGCAGGCCGAGCGCGAGGCCAAGCTGGCCGAGCAGCGCCTGCGTCAGGTGGCCGATGCCCGCGCCCGTGCGCAGGCGGCGACTACCAGCAGTGGCACCAGCGGGCCGAGTACGCCGTCGCCGGGGCAGGGTGGCACCAGCAATGACCTGACCGCCAAGTACGCCGCCGCGATCCAGCAGGCCGTCCTCAACCAATGGATACGCCCGGATTCGATCCCGCGTGGCCAGCGCTGCCGCCTGACCATCCGCCAGTTGCCCGGCGGTGAAGTGGTCAGCGTCGAGTTCGCGCCCGGCTGCCCGTATGACGAGGCCGGCAAGCGCTCGGTGGAGGCCGCCGTGCTGCGTGCCCAGCCGCTGCCTTACCGGGGCTATGAAACGGTGTTCCAGCGCAACCTGAATTTCAACTTCGAGGCGCAGGATCGCTGATAAGGTGGTGGTAGCCGACCAGGGGGTGCTGGTTTCAGGCGAAACCTTGTTTGTTGGCTGTTTTCTGTAATTCGCGGGTGGATTTCACGCAGCCTTCGTTCACGATTGCGAAAATGTTCATCCAGCTGCTGCTATCCCTCTTGTCCCTCTTCATCCGTACTACTGAGCCCTCATGAAGAAATTGCCTCGCTGGCTGCTTGCCCTCACTGTCCTGTTGTTGCCGCTGGCGGCAATGGCCCAGCAGAAGGGCCTGGAAATCGACATCATCGGTGGCAACGCCTCGGCCACCCCGATCACCGTGGTGCCAATGGCGTACCAGGGCTCGGCCGCGCCGAACACCGATGTCGCCGCCGTGGTACGCGCCGACCTGGAGCGCTCTGGCCAGTTCCGCAATCTGCCGGAGGCCCAGATCGTCGAACGGCCGAGCCGTGGCAGCGAGGTGCAGTACCCGACCTGGCGTGCGTTGAAGCAGGATTACCTGGTGGTTGGCCGTGTGCTTGATGCCGGCGCCGGTGCCTACAGGGTGGAATACGAACTGTTCGACGTGGCCAAGGGCGAGCGCATGCTTGGCCTTGCCATGACCGCGCGTTCCAATGCGATGCGCGACGTCGCCCACCAGATGGCCGATGCCATCTACGAGAAAATCACCGGTGTGCGCGGTGCCTTCTGGACCCGCATCGCCTACATCACTGCAAGCGGCAGCGGCGCCAATATGCGTTACGCGCTGATGGTGGCTGATTCCGATGGCTACAACCCGCAGACCATCGTGCGCTCGGCCGAGCCGCTGCTGTCGCCGAGCTGGAGCCCGGATGGCCGCAAACTGGCCTATGTCAGCTTCGAGCGCGGCAATTCGTCGATCTATGTGCAGGACATCGCGACCGGCGGCCGCGAGCTGCTGACCAGCTTCCGCGGCATCAACAGCGCGCCATCGTTCTCGCCGGACGGCCGTCGTCTCGCGCTGGCCCTGTCGCGCAGCGGCAACCCGGAAATCTACGTGATGGACCTGGGCAGCAAGCAGCTCACCCAGCTGACCAACCACTTCGGCATCGACACCGAGCCGACCTGGTCTGCCGATGGCAGCTCGGTCTACTTCACCTCCGACCGCGGTGGTCGTCCGCAGATCTACCAGGTATCCGCCAGTGGCGGCAGCGCCAACCGGGTGACCTTCCAGGGCAACTACAACGCCAAGGCCAGTGTGTCCTTCGACGGCAAGAAGATCGCCGTGGCACAGGGCGCTGGCAGCAGCTACAAGATCGCAATGATGGACAGCAGCCTGGGCGCGCCGCGCTGGAGCACGCTGTCGCCGGGCTCGCTGGACGAATCGCCCAGTTTTGCCCCCAATGCGAGCATGGTGCTGTACGCGGCCCGGGAAGGTGGGCGCGGCGTACTGTATGAAGTGTCGGCTGACGGCCGTGTGCGTCAGCGCCTCGTGCTAGCAGATGGTGATGTCCGGGAACCCGCGTGGGGCCCATACCGCACCGCGCGTTGAGAAAATGTTAACATCCACCCGCATTCACCCCAACATTGGCCAGGAGCCTGAAGGTATAGCCATGAACAAGTCCACTCGTGTTTTGCTCGTTTCGCTGCTGTCCGTAGTCGCGCTCGCTGGCTGCTCGAAGAAGGTCAAGGAACAGCCGGCACAGCCGCCGGTTGATACCGGTTCGACCACCCAGCCGACCGGCCCGTCCACCTCCGGCCTGTACGGCCCGGGCGACCTGGACACCGACGCTTGCCTGCGCCAGCGCGTTGTCTACTTCGACCTGGACCAGGACACCGTGAAGCCGGAGTTCCAGGCCATCATGGCTTGCCACGCCAAGTACCTGCGTGACCGTCCGTCCTCGCGCATCACCCTGCAGGGCAACACCGACGAACGCGGCAGCCGCGCTTACAACCAGGCACTGGGCGAGCGTCGTGGCAACGGCGTCAACTCGGCCCTGCAGGCCAACGGTGGCTCGGCTTCGCAGCTGACCGTCGTGTCCTACGGCGAAGAGCGTCCGGTCTGCACCGATTCGAAC
>Ga0308157_10002911_pt1 | contig 26445 bp, 22 predicted proteins | sample PhyBR1_FD_201035 | JGI IMG/M metagenome (GOLD analysis project Ga0308157, IMG submission 201035) | Phyllosphere microbial communities from UC Gill Tract Community Farm, Albany, California, United States - DLSLB.R1 | ecosystem: Host-associated > Plants > Phyllosphere > Unclassified | place: USA...
GCCGTACCTTCAGCGCAGCGTTCGCACGTGCGCAGGAAGCCGGCAGCATCAAGACCCCGCCGGTCGGCAAGGTCTTCATCTCGGTGCGCGACGCTGACAAGCAGCGCGTGATGCCGGCGGTGCAGGGCCTGGTCGAGCGTGGTTATTCGCTGGTGGCTACCCGCGGCACGGCCGCGTGGTTGCAGCAGCACGGTTATACCTGTGACGTCGTCAACAAGGTAGTTGAAGGCCGTCCGCACATCGTGGACAGCATCAAGAATGGCGAGATCGTCTACATCGTCAACACGACCGAAGGCCGTGCTGCGATCAACGACTCGTTCTCGATCCGCCGCGAGGCACTGCAGAACCGCATCACGTATTCCACCACGGTTGCAGGCGCCAAGGCGCTGGTGCAGTCGCTGGAGTTCCGTGGCACCGGTCCGGTGCTGTCGCTGCAGGAACTGCACAAGGAGTTGAATGCATGAGAGCCCCCATCACGATGAAGGGCGCCAAGCGCCTGCGTGACGAACTGGACCACCTGAAGTCGGAAAAGCGCCCGAAGGTCATCGCCGCCATCGCCGAAGCGCGCGAGCACGGTGACCTGAAGGAGAATGCCGAGTACCACGCCGCACGCGAAGAGCAGGGCTTCATCGAAGGCCGCATCAAGCAGCTCGAAGGCGAGCTGTCGCATTCGGAAGTGATCGACATCAGCAAGCTCAACGCCGGCAGCAAGGTGGTGTTTGGCGCGACGGTGACGCTGGCCGACGTGGAAAGCGACGAAGAGAAGCGTTACCAGATCGTCGGTGACCTGGAAGCGGACATCAAGCTGGGCTTGATCGCCATTTCCTCGCCGGTGGCGCGCGCCCTGATCGGCAAGAACGAAGGCGACGCCATCGCCATCGATGCGCCGGCTGGCCAGCGCGAGTACGAAATCGTCAGCGTCGAATACCTCGACTGACGATGGCCAAGGCCACACTGCTGCTGCCCGCGCGCAGCCGCTTTCCGGCAGGCGAACTGCCGGCGCAGGTGGCCGCGGCCCTGGGCCGTGCCGAGCGCTCGCTCGGTACGGTCGGGGAATCAGCACAGCTGAGCCGCCACTTCAGCGTGCAGCCGGCCGACTGGTCGGCGGCCGCCTTGACCCGCCAGGCCGACGCAGGCGATGCCCAGGGCGGCTTCTGGTTGCGTGCCGATCCGGCCAGCATCGTGCCGGACATGCAGGGCGCGCGCTTGATGGCCTCGGCCGAGTCGCTGCGCCTGGAACAGGCTGACATCGATGCCTTGTTGCCCGCATTGCAGCCCTTGTTCGCAGGCTTCGGTTACCAGCTGGATGCGCCAACGCCCTCGCGCTGGTACCTGCGGCTGCCCGAAGACACCCCGTTGCCGCGGTTCACCGACCCGGAGACAGTGCTCGGTGATGATCTGTTCTCGCACCTTCCCGACGGCGACAACGGCCGTCAATGGCGCAGCCTGATGACCGAGGCACAGGTGGTGCTGCACCAGCACCCGTGGAATGAGCAGCGGGTCGCGCAGGGCAAGCGTGCGGTCAATTCACTGTGGTTCTGGGGCGCGGGTCGCCTGCCCGAAAGCGTCGGCACCGTCCACGCCCAAGTACGCAGCCGCGATGCACTGGTGCAGGGGTTGGCGACCTTGGCCGGGGTTCGTCTCGGCGGCGAGCAGACCGTCGATGCCCTGGTCGACCTGCGACAACTGCGCTCGCTGGAGCAGTTGACCCGCGATGCGATCACGCCATTGCTGGCAGCGATCAACCGCGGAGAGCTTGCCGAGCTGCTGCTGGATTTCGAGGACGGGGCCAGCTATCGCATTCGCCGCTGGCAACGTTGGCAGTTCTGGAAGAAGCCGCTGAACGCGCTGGCCGATGAGTGAGTCGTTGAAGATTGTCCGCCGCAGTCCTGCCGTGGAAGGGCAGTGGGACGACGGCACCTTGCCGCTGTTGCGCCGCATCTACGCTGGGCGTGGTGCCTTGTCGCTTGAACAGGCGCAGCCGCGGCTTGCACAGCTGCATGCTCCGGAACTGCTGGGTGGCATGCCGCTCGCCGTAAAGCTGCTGGCCGATGCCATCGCCGCGGACAAGCGCATTCTCGTTGTTGGGGATTTCGACTGCGACGGCGCAACTGCCTGTGCCGTCGGCGTGCGTGGTCTGCGTATGCTCGGCGCGCGTGATGTGGTCCATGCAGTGCCCAATCGGATGCTGCATGGCTATGGCTTGTCGCCATCGCTGGTCAGTGAGCTGGAGGCGTTCAAGCCCGATCTGCTGGTTACGGTGGATCATGGCATTGCCTGCCACGCTGGCGTGCGCGCGGCCAAGGCATTGGGTTGGCAGGTGCTGGTGACCGATCACCACCTGCCCGGTGAACAGTTGCCGCCGGCCGATGCCATCGTTGACCCGAACCTTGACGGTGATGGGTTTCCCAGCAAGGCACTGGCCGGCGTCGGGGTTATTTTCTACGTGCTGATGGCGTTGCGCCGGCAGCTTCGGGAGCAGGGAGCGTTCGTTGCGCAGCCGGAACCGGATCTGCTGGGCCTGCTGGATCTTGTGGCTGTGGGCACAGTCGCCGATCTGGTCGCATTGGATGAAAACAACCGCGCCCTGGTTGCTGCCGGACTGCGGCGGCTGCGGGCGGGCAAGGGCTGCGCCGGCCTGCGGGCTCTGATCGATGCGAGTGGGCGTGATCCGCAGCGGCTCACTGCAAGCGACATCGGTTATGCATTGGGTCCACGCCTGAATGCTGCCGGGCGGCTTGAAGACATGGCGCTGGGCATTGAGCTGCTCCTTACCGAAGATCCCGCGCAGGCCCGCACGATCGCGACCATGCTCGAAGAGATCAACAGTGAGCGGCGTGCCGTGCAGCAGCTCATGACCGACGATGCCGAACGCGCGGTGGCACGGGCGCTGCTCGATGACGGTTTGCAGCGGCCGGTGGCGGCCTGTCTGTTCGATCCCGAATGGCATCCAGGGGTTGTCGGCCTGGTCGCCTCGAAAATGAAGGACCGGCTGCACCGCCCGGTAATCGCTTTCGCCCCGGCCGAGCCTGGTGCCGAGGCGCTGCGTGGCTCGGCACGTTCGATTTCTGGATTCCACATCCGCGATGCGCTGGCAGCCATTAATGCCAGTCACCCCGGCATGATGGAGAAATTCGGCGGCCACGCGATGGCAGCTGGCTTGAGCCTGCCGCTGGCACGGCTTGAGGAGTTCAAGGCGGTTTTCGCCCGGCAGGTTGAGGCCACGCTTGATCCGGCGCTGCTGCAGCAGCAGGTGCTTAGTGACGGTGAGCTGACAGCGGACGAACTCGATTTCCAGCATGCTGAGGCGCTGCGCCTGGCCGGACCTTGGGGCCAGGGTTTCGCCGAGCCCTTGTTCGACGGCACCTTCGATGTCGTTGAATGGCGCGTTCTGAAAGAACGGCATCTAAAACTGGTGCTGCGGCAGCCCGGCGCCAAGGCCCGCATCAACGCCATTCATTTCAGCGGCTGGACCGGTACCGCACCCGGCCAGCAGGTACATGTCGCCTATCGTCTGGTGGGTGATGACTACCGCGGCGGTCAGGCCATCCAATTGATCATCGAGCATTGCCAGCCGCGCTAGGCGCGGCGTGGCCCGCCAGGGGGGCAGGTTGCGGAAAAGGAACCCGATTTCCGCGGACAGTGTCTGCGCGTGCATCTGGTCATCGCGGGAGATCCGCGGCTTGGCGGCTTGCATCGCCGAGGATGGGCAAGGGGCGCAAGCCGAACAAGGGGCGCAACAAAGTGCTGCGCCTGATCAATTCGTACGCGGCAAAGCAAAGCGCGAAGGTCGCGGTGATCAGCAGGCAGGCCTCCCAGCCCGGTGCTATATGCAGCGGCTTGAGCTTGTGCGCCAGCACCACGATCACGCTCTGGTGCAGGATGTACAGCGGGAACACGGCCAGCGTGAGGTAACGCAGGGCAGGGCTGTCAACGTCCTTCCAGCGGTAGGCAAAGCCGAGCAGGGCGGCGATCGCACACCACTGGTCCATTGCCCAGGCCACGCGCAGGCATAGCCGTAATGCCAGTGGCGGTGGCAGGTCATCGTTGTAACCAGCGAAGTACCAGCTGTAGATCAACAGCGCATAGCAGGCGGTCGCCAACAGCAGGGCAGGCCAGCGCAGGCGCTGCAGGGCTTCCCAGAAGCCGCTGCTGAACGCGGCAAGAAAGCCGATGAAGAACACCGCACCGTACTGGGCGTGGTTGTACCAGTCGTCGAGCAGGGCATGGGTTTGTTCAAAGCGGTTGACCAACAGCAGTCGCGCCACGGCCAGTATCGCAATAGGCACCCACAGCGCGCGCCAGCCAGCGAGTGCCTGGCTTGTCCAATGCCGGGCGCCCGACAGGCTGTGCGCCGGTAGCAATCGCCACAGCAGCCAGGCCGACAGCGTGTAGACCCACAAATACGGCAGGAACCAGAGGTGGTTCCAGGTAGGGACGCGCAGGCATCCGTCAGTGTCACAGAACCCGTCGTAGGCACTCAGGTACTTGCCGTAGAACGCCCAGTACGATTCGTTGTAGCCACCGGGGAGTTGTTCGACGACCTGGTAGTAGGACTGCGGCGGGACAATGACAAGCATCCCGAACAGCAACGGCCACAGCAGCTGCCGCGAGCGCTTGCGCAGCATTCCTTCCGGCCGCGCACGCAGCATGTGGGCGGTCGCAACCCCGGAGATCAGGAACAGCAGTGACATTCGCCAAGGTCCGGTCAGCAGCATGAAAGGCTCTGCTGCGATGCTCGCTGCCGGGCTTTTGACATGCCAGTCCCAGCTCACGTAGTACATCCCGACGTGGTAGATCACCAACAGTCCGAATGCGATCACGCGCAGCCAATCCAGGTCGTTGCGGCGGGTCATGCGTCACCTTGTATGCGTTCAATGCCGGTCATTCGGCCATGCCCGGGCGCAGCTTGGTGGCCGAAGTGACGGCTGGTGGGTGCGCAGGGACGAATGGCGGTCTGGTTGGGACGAAAACAGCGGCCCGGTCCGGTGGCTCATCTAGAATGCGCCGATGAGCAAACCTATTTCCGGCGACGCCCTCGGTCGCTTCGGGCCTTGGCGACGCGGTGCAGAGATCGGCTTCTGGCTTGCCGTGGTGCTGATCAACTGCAGCGGCAATGCGATCACCACCTGGATGGATGCCAGCCGCAGTGGCAGCCCCGGCATGCAGGCGTGGGAGCCTTGGGTATGGGAATTCTCCAGCGGCCTGGTCTGGATTGGACTACTGGTGCCGGTGGTGGTCTGGTTGAGCAGGCGCTTTCCCTTGCACCTGGACAACTGGCGCCGCCGCCTGCCGTGGTACGTACTGGCGAGTGTGCCCTTGTCGTTGCTGCATGTGCTGTTGATGGTTGGCCTGCGGATGCTCGCCTACAGGCTGTTGGGCCACGGCTATGACTTCGGTCCGTGGGGGCGTGAATTCCTGTACGAATACCTCAAGGACGTACGGACCCTGGCCATCATCCTGTTCTGCATCGACGGCTACCGCTTCCTGCTGCGTCGCCTGCAGGGTGAGGCGCAACTGCTCACGGCGCCGGATGAGGGGCCGCCGGTTGATCCGATCGAGCGCCCCGAACGTCTGCTGGTGCGCAAGCTGGGCCGTGATTTCCTGATCGCCACGGCGGACATCGAGTGGGCGCAGGCCGCGGGCAATTACGTCAACCTGCGGGTGCGAGGGCACGACTACCCGCTACGCAGTACCATGGCTGCGTTGGAGCAGCGGCTGGATCCTTCGCGCTTCATCCGCAGCCACCGCAGTTGGCTGATCAACGGCCGCCACCTGGTATCGATCGAACCGCTGGACGGCGGTGAAGCCCTGTTGCACATGGATGACGGCCAGGCCGTGCCGTGCAGCAGGCGCTATCTGGGCGATGTGCGGCTGGCATTGGGTGAGCACAGCGTGCAGCCGCTGGCTGGCGGATGAGTCACGCGCAAAGAGAAGGGGCCGGCATTGCCGGCCCCTTCCTGCTTGTGGACAGGCGCGGGCGCGCTTACTTGCGGCGTGCCTGCAAGCGGTAGCTGCCGGTGGCGCTGGAATCGAAGCTGTGTGCCAGGACCACGTAGCGGCCGGGCTCCAGTTCGACTTCCATCACCGGGTCCAGGCTGCTGCCATTGTCGTCCTGCTGCGAGACTTCCTCGCCATTGCGCATCAGCGTGAGCATGCCGTCCAGGCCATTGGCACCGATCATGGTGATCACGTAGTTGCCCTTGCGCGGGATCTCCAGCGTGTACAGGTCGCGGTTGCCTGCACGCAGCTGGCCCTGTACTTCACGTCCCAGGGTGAGCGTCTGGCGCGACGGACCATCCGGGGCCGGCATGGTCGAGGTGGCCAACTGGAAGATGCCGCCACGGCTGTTCACCGAGCGCACCGACACGTTGTATTCGCCGGCTTCCAGCACCTGGGTCAGGCGCGCATTGACACCGCCACCACCGTCGTCATCGCTGAGGATTAGATCGTCGCCCTGCAGGGTCAGCATGGCGTCGATCTCACGGCTGCTGGCGTCGAACTGCACGCGGCGACGCTCCGGCAGGGTGAACACGAAGCTGCGGGTGTCGTCGGCGTTGATGAAGCCGCTGGCACTGCCGTCAATCGGCAGCGCAGTGCCGTCCTCGAACACCAGGCCTTCCGGGAAGTCCGCACGGTCCACGCCGATGTAGAAGGCGCCGGAGGCGTTGGAGACACTGTTGGCGGTCAGGGTGTAACGGCCGGGCTGCAGCGGTGCAACCATGCGCGAGTTGAGCTCGTTGCCGCCGTCATCGTCTTCCATGTTGACGCCGTTGCCACTGAGTTCCAGCCGCGAGTCGAGCTCGGTGGAATCCATGGTCAGGGTGTACAGGCCCGGCTTGTCGACTTCCAGCACGAACTCCTTGCTGCCGCCGTCGCGCAGCCAGTCGGTGATGCGGCGGCCGGCGACCAGCGGCTTGCCGTCGTAGGCCTGGATCGGCTCGGCCGACAGCTGGAACGGACCGAAGGCACGGGCATCCGCACCACTCACCGAGACCAGATACTGACCGGCCTTGTCGGCACGCAGGCTGAGGGTGGTGTTGCCTTCGCCCTTGGATTCGGCGCGGCTGACCAGGGTGTCGCGGTTGAACACTGCCAGCGAACCCTTCAGCGGGCCTTCCAGGGTCAACGACACCGCCTGGCCGGCGGCCAGTTGCAGCGAGAACAGCTGGCTGCGGGTGCCGTCGCTGTGGTTGATCGGGGTGGACGAGGTAATTTCGCCCGAGGCCTCGCCGTTCATGGCAAGCGCGCGGGCAGCCGGGGCGGCGTGCGCGGGGGCATGCACGGCGGCGGCAATGGCAAGGGACAGCAGTCCTGCTGCAAATCGCTTCACTTCAACTCCTTAAGTGGTGGAACAGGGGTTCGGCATGAACGCGAGCCCACATCGGGGGACATGGGCTCGCGGCAAGCCGGCCTGCCGCCGTGGCAGGCCGGCAGTGTGGCATCAGTTGGCGGGTTCGGCGCTGGCGCGGGCAGCGTCGCTGGCTACTGCAGCGGCTGCGTCCTCGACGGCATTCTTGCGGTTGCCGTTGGACGGCGCGCTGACGTCGCCGCCCAGATCGGTGGTTTCCAGCTCGAACACGCCTTGCTGGCTGCCCAGGCTGGTGACAGCGACGATGTAACGGCCTGCGCGCAGGTCAAGGGTCAGCTGCGCATTGGTGCCGTTGCCGCCATCGTCATCCTCGGCATCCACGCCGGGGCCGGTGATGTGCAGCACCGAATCAAAGCCATCGGCGATGGCATCGAACTGGACTTGCTTGGGGGCATCCAGGGTCAGCACGAAGGTGCGGCGGCCGCGTGAGTCCATCATCGACTGCGCGGTCTGCCCGATGGTCAGGGCGGTTCCATCGCGGGTGATCAGACCATTGGCGGTCGGGGTCAGGGCGACGCTCAACTTGAACGAGCCGGTGCTGCCGTTCACCGAAGAGGCGGCGATGGTGTATTCGCCCGGCTCAAGGTAGGTGCGGATGCGGGCGTTGAGGTTGCCGCCGTTGTCGTCGTCCTCGACTTCCACGTTGCGGCCGTTCAGACGCAGGAATGAGTCGAACGCGCTGGACTCCATGGTGACCGAGTACAGGCCCGGCTTGTCGACCACCAGCTTGTATTCCTGCTTCTCACCGACCAGCCAGTCGATGGCCTGGCTGTCGGCACCCAGCGGCTTGCCGTCATACGGCACCACCTTGGCGCTCTTCAGCTTGAACGGGCCGAAGCTGTCGGAGCTGGCGCTGTTGACCGCGACCAGGTAGGTGCCGTCCTTGGGGGCGCGGAAGGCCAGGCTCACGTTGCTGGCGCTGTCGCCATCACCGCCCTCGGAGCTGCTGGTGGCGTTGGCCAGCAGGGTCTGTCCATCGAATACCGCCAACTGGCCGTTGAGCGAGCCGCCGAGTTCCAGCGAAACGGCTTCGCCGTCCTTCAACGTGACGTTGTAGGCCTGGTGGCGGCTGCCATCGTTGTAGTTGATGCGGCTGGAGGAGGTGATCTCTCCGGACACCGACTCACCCACGGTCAGGCTCTTGGGGCTGTCGCCAGTGCTGGCGACGCCGCCCAGCTTCTGGCAGGCGGCAAGGGCCAGGGTCATTGAAATGGCTGCAAACAATCGGGCAGGGCGAGTGTTCAAGCGTAGGTCCTTCATCTGTTTAAGGGGGTTCCGTTCCCCGCAGCGGCGGGTACGAGGCCGATTCTAACGGTAAGCCGCGTTCATACTGCGAGAACAGCCTGAAGCCCCGCTGGATGATAGAATTCCCGGCTTGTCTGCCCCTCATAGACTGACCATGATTGAACTCAATCCCATCCGCCAGCGAATCACCGATCTGACCGATCGCGTGGTCTCGCTCAGGGGGTATCTTTGACTACGACGTCAAGAAAGAACGTCTCGAAGAAGTAACCCGCGAACTCGAAAACCCGGACATCTGGAACAATCCCGAATACGCCCAGACCCTGGGCCGTGAACGCTCGATGCTGGACAAGACCGTCACCGGCATCGCCGATGTACTGGACGGCCTGTCCGAAGCCACCGAACTGCTTGAACTTGCCGAGGGCGAGCAGGACGAGGACACCGCGCTGGCCGTGGTGGCCGACCTGGACAAGTTCCAGTCGCACATCGAGAAGCTCGAATTCCAGCGCATGTTCTCCGGTGAAATGGACAGCTGCAACGCGTTCGTCGACATCCAGGCCGGTGCCGGCGGTACCGAAGCCCAGGACTGGGCGGAAATGATGCTGCGCATGTACCTGCGCTGGTGCGAAGCGCGCGGCTGGAAGACCGAGTTGATGGAAGTGTCCGGTGGCGACGTCGCCGGCATCAAGTCGGCCACCTTCCGCGTCGAAGGCGAGTTCGCCTACGGCTGGCTGAAGACCGAGATCGGCGTGCACCGCCTGGTGCGCAAGTCGCCGTTCGACTCGGACAACCGCCGCCACACCAGCTTCACCTCGGTGTTCGTGTCGCCGGAAGTCGATGACAACATCGAGATCGACATCAACCCGGCTGACCTGCGCACCGATGTGTACCGTTCTTCCGGTGCCGGCGGCCAGCACGTCAACAAGACCGAGTCGGCGGTGCGTATCACCCACATCCCGACCAACACCGTGGTTGCCTGCCAGACCGGCCGCAGCCAGCACCAGAACCGCGACACCGCGATGAAAATGCTGGCCGCGAAGCTCTATGAACTGGAAGTGCAGAAGCGCAACACCGAGCGTGATGCGCTGGAAGCGACCAAGTCGGACATCGGCTGGGGCAGCCAGATCCGTAACTACGTGCTCGACCAGAGCCGTATCAAGGACCTGCGCACCGGCGTTGAGCGTACCGATACGCAGAAGGTGCTGGACGGCGACCTGGATGAGTTCATCGAGGCCAGCCTCAAGTCGGGCCTGGAAGCCGGCGCCAAACGTAGCGACGCGTGATCCGGAATGGCCCTGCGCGGGCCATTCCCTTGTTGTACGGTGCGGTTTCAGCCGAAGGGCGCCGCACCTTGTCATCTCCCCCAACAGAAATGAATGCCATGACCGAACAGAACCCTGAAACGCAGCAGCTTCCCGTCGACGAGAACAGCCTCATCGCCGAGCGCCGCGCGAAACTCACGGCGCTGCGCGGGCAGGGCATCGCCTACCCGAACGACTTCCGCCGCGAAGACTTCGCCGGCAACTTGCAGACCGAGTATGCAGACGCCGAGGCCTGGACCAGTGAAGCGCTGGAAGCCACTAGCCGCACGGTGAAGATGGCTGGTCGCTTGATGGCCAAGCGGGTGATGGGCAAGGCCAGCTTCGCCCAGATCCAGGACGAGAGCGGCCGCATCCAGCTGTTCCTGCAGGCCACTGCGCTGGGCGACATCTACGCCGCGTTCAAGGGCTGGGACGTGGGCGACATCATTGCCGTCGAAGGTGGCCTGACCCGCACCAAGACCGGCGAACTGTCGGTCAAGGCGACCAGCATCCGCCTGCTGACCAAGTCGCTGCGCCCGCTGCCGGATAAGTGGCACGGCCTGGCCGACGTCGAACAGCGTTACCGCCAGCGTTACGTCGACCTGATTGTCACCCCGGAATCGCGCGACGTTTTCATCAAGCGCTCCAAGATCATCCGCGCCATGCGTGCGTGGCTGGACAACCGCGACTTCCTCGAAGTCGAAACGCCGATGATGCATTACATCCCCGGCGGCGCCACGGCCAAGCCGTTCACCACCCACCACAACGCGCTGGACCTGGATCTGTATCTGCGCGTTGCGCCGGAGCTGTATCTGAAGCGCTTGGTGGTCGGCGGCCTTGAGCGTGTCTACGAGATCAACCGCAATTTCCGCAACGAAGGCGTCAGTACCCGCCACAACCCGGAATTCACCATGATGGAGTTGTACGAGGCCTACGCCACGTACAACGAAGTGATGGACCTGACCGAAGGCGTGATCCGTGACGTCGCACAGAACGTGCTCGGTACCACCGTCGTCGAATGGGATGGCGCACAGATCGACCTGGCTCCGGCATTCCGCCGCTGGCGCATGGACGAAGCCGTGCGTCACCACAATCCGGAAATCTCCGTCGCCGACTGCACCGATCGGGATGCGCTGCTGCGTCATTGCGAACGCCTGAAGATCCGCGTCAAGCCCAGTTACGGCTGGGGCAAGCTGTTGCTGGAGATCTTCGAAGCCACGGTCGAGCACACCTTGATCCAGCCGACCTTCATCACCGACCACCCGGTCGAGGTCTCACCGCTGGCCCGTGCCAGCGACAACGAGCCGGGCTATACCGACCGTTTCGAACTGTTTGTCAACGGTAAGGAACTGGCCAATGGCTTCTCCGAGTTGAACGACCCGGAAGACCAGGCTGCGCGTTTCCAGGCCCAGGTTGAAGCCAAGGACGGTGGCGACGACGAGGCCATGCACTACGACGCCGACTACATCCGTGCGCTGGAATACGGCATGGCGCCGACCGGCGGCCTGGGCATCGGCATCGACCGTCTGGTGATGATGCTGACCGGCCGCGCCTCGATCCGCGACGTGCTGCTGTTCCCGTACATGCGCCCGGAAGCCTGAAGCTGCTGTTGTTGATTTGAAGAAACCTCCGCGATGACACGGAGGTTTTTTTTTGGTTGCCGAGCGGGTTCGGTGCCATTGCAGGATGCCCGGCAGGAAGTGCACCCGATCATCACCATGTCAGATCACCCTCCTGAGCAGGTGGGAATTGCTCCTGGCGTTCAGTGGGGTCGCCGGCAACCTTCCAGACCGTCATTCCCGCGCAGGCGGGAATCGCTTCTGGCGTTCAGTGGGTCTCCCGGCAACCTTCCAGATCGTCATTCCCGCGCAGGCGGGAGTCGCTTCTGGCTTTAAATGGGTTCCCCGGCGACCTTCCAGACCGTCATTTCCGCGCAGGCGGGAATCGCTGCTGGCGTACAGTGGGTTCCCCGGCGACCTTCCAGACCGTCATTCCCGCGCAGGCGGGAATCGCTGCTGGCGTTCAGTGGGTTTCCCGGCAACCTTCCAGATCGTCATTCCCGCGCAGGCGGGAATCGCTGCTGGCGTTCAGTGGGTTCCCCGGCGACCTTCCAGATCGTCATTTCCTGATGAACATGGATGACGGAACATGAGCGGGGTTAAGTTTGGCTGTCAAAGACAACAAAGGTGTGGGTGATGGCCGCCGCGTAGAGCGATTCCCGCCTGCGCGGGAATGACGGCATAAGAGCCAAAGCCAAAGCCCAGGGCAACAGCCAAAAGCTGCAACCCAAAAGCCCAAAAGCCCAAAAGCCCAAAAGCCAAAAAGCCAAAAAGCCAAAAAGCCAAAAACCAAAAACCAAAAACCAAAAACCAAAAACCAAAAACCAAAAAAAACCCTCCCGGCCAGGGGAGGGTTTCTGTGAATCCGGGACAGCTACCGGGTCGATCAGGCTTCCGGTTTGGCATCCCGCAGTTCGCGGCGCAGGATCTTGCCGACGTTGGTCTTCGGCAGTTCCTTTCGGAACTCGACGATGCGCGGGTGCTTGTAACCGGTCAGGTTGGCGCGGGCAAATTCCTTCACCTGCTCCTCGGTCAGGTTTGGGTCCTTCTTGACGATCACGACCTTGACCACTTCGCCGGACTTCTCGCTGGGCGCACCCACCGCGGCCACTTCCAGGATGCCTGGCATCATTGCCAGCACGTCCTCGATCTCGTTCGGGTAAACGTTGAAGCCCGACACCAGGATCATGTCTTTCTTGCGGTCGACGATGTAGAAGAAGCCCTGCTCATCCATGCGCGCCATGTCGCCGGTATGCAGCCAGCCTTCGGCGTCCATCACCTTGTCGGTCTCGTCTTGGCGATGCCAGTAACCCTTCATCACCTGCGGGCCGCGGATGCACAGCTCGCCAACTTCGCCCAGTGCGACCAGCTTGCCGTCGTCGTCTTTCACGCAGGCTTCGGTGGAGGGGATCGGCAGGCCGATGGCGCCGTTGTATTCCTTCAGGTCCAGCGGGTTGATGCACGCCGCCGGCGACGTCTCGGTCAGGCCATATGCCTCGACCAGGGTCACGCCGGTTACCTTCTTCCATTTGTCGGCGACGGCGCGCTGCACCGCCATGCCACCACCCAGCGCGACCTTGAGGTTGGAGAAATCAACCTGGTCGAAACCTTCGGTATTGAGCAGGCCGTTGAACAGCGTGTTGACACCGGTGATCGCGGTGAAGCGATTGTTCTTGAGCTCCTTGACGAAGCCCTTCATGTCGCGCGGGTTGGTGATCAGGTAGTTCAGGCCGCCCAGTTTCATGAAGACCAGGCCGTTCGCCGTCAACGCGAAGATGTGGTACAGCGGGAGTGCGGTGATGATCACTTCCTCGCCCGGCTTCACGCCCGAGGCGCTGATCCATGCAGAAGCCTGCTGCATGTTGGCGATCAGGTTGCGATGGGTCAGCATCGCGCCCTTGGCGACGCCGGTAGTGCCGCCGGTGTACTGCAGGAACGCAATGTCATCATGGTCCACTTCGACCGCCGGCAGCGTGTGGCGCTTGCCCAGGGCCAGTGCCTGCTTGAAGCGGATCGCGCTCGGCAGGTCGTAGTCCGGCACCATCTTCTTCACGTACTTGAGCACGAAGTTGACGATGCTGCCCTTGGGGAAGCCCAGCATGTCGCCCAGGCCGGTGGTGATGACCTGTTTGACCGGCGTGTCGGCGATGACCTGCTGCACGGTTTCACCGAAGTTGTCGACGACCAGCAGTACCGCAGCACCTGCATCCACCAGCTGATGCTTCAGCTCGCGCGCGGTGTACAGCGGGTTGACGTTGACCACGGTCAGGCCTGCGCGCAGGATGCCGAAGATGGCGATCGGGTACTGCAGGCAGTTGGGCATCATCACCGCGACGCGGTCGCCCTTCTTGAGCTGCAGCTCGCCCAGCAAGTAGGACGCGAACTGGGTTACCAGTGCATCGGCCTCCCCGTAGGTGAGGACTTTGCCGAAATTGGAGTAGGCCGGCCGATCACGGAACTTGGCCACAGACGTATCAAACACCGCGGCAACGGAATGGAACTCGTTGACATCGATTTCAGCCGGGACACCGGCCGGGTAGCTCTGCAGCCAGGGACGTTCCTGATTCATCTTCCCCTCCAGGAAATGAGATGTGATCTAGTTGGGTCGGGCGCGCGAGATGAACCGGCGCCGTTACCCGCAGCATACCGGTCCGAATTGAAAAGGCGAAGGGATTAGATGATCCGAACTTTCCTCAACTGCATGCTTTGTGCGGTGATTGTGCTTTCCTTGGGGGCTTGCAGGCGTGATCCGCCGGAGCAGCGTCTGCGCGCGACGATTGTTGCAATGCAGGATGCGGTGGAGACCGGCAAGCCCGGTGAGTTCATGGATGCGGTGTCATCCGACTTCGTTGGCAACGAAGGGCTGGACCGTGCCGGGCTGGAGCGCCTGCTGAAAGGGCAGCTGCTACTCAATGCCAAGGTGGCGATACAGACCGGCCCGGTCACGGTGGACTTGGCAGGTGATACGGCAACCGTGCGTTTCAGCGTGCTGTTGGCCGGCGGCAGCAGGGGCCTGTTGCCCGAGCGGGGACAGATGCAGGAAGTGGTCAGCGGTTGGCGCGAGCACGATGGACAATGGCAGGTGTACAGCGCCAGCTGGAAACCGGTCGGCAGTGACTGAGCGGCGAAGTCCGCTGTGTAATCAAGACCAGCCGCGAGGCTGGCCTGGGTGGATCAATCAACCAAGCCGGGAACTTCCGCCGCAGTGGTTGATGTCACTGCCACTGCGACAGGGGGCTTTACCTAGATGGTGCTGCACTGGCGCCAGCGCACCGGCTCGTCAACGCCGGGGCGTGGGTTGAGCTGCACGCGGGTCGTGCGCAACGAGGGATAGCGCTGCAGGACCGCGCAGATTCGTGGCCAGGTATCGGCAGCTTCGCCGGTGCGTTCCACCGCCAGGGTCGAGCGGGTCTGCCAGATGCCGCTGACGACGCCAGGGGTGGACGCCAAGGCCTTGGAGACCGCTTTCTGATAGCGGGCCAGGGTTGCCGGATCCGGATCGGCAACCAGATTGCCCGGGTCCTCGTGATGGGGCGCGGCTTCGGCGGTCGGTGCGGGGGCTTCGACGACCGGCGGGGTGTCGTCCTGCGCGGTAACAGCGGCGGAAGCAGCAGCTGCGGCAGGCGGATTGGCTGGCGCGGCAGTCTGTTGTGGGGCCTGCGCAGGGGTGTCATCGCTGCGCAGCGTCATGTAGCCCATGCCGGCCAGCAGGCCTAGGGTGATTGCGCCAAGCGCGGCAATACCGGTATGGCGCACGGCCTCGCGACGGGCGATGCCGGTGACCATCGTGCGGGTATCGGCCGGGACATAGGGTTTGAGCAGATCCCACAGTGCACTGCCGTCGATGACCTCGACCGGGTGCTTGGACGCCTCGGCGACGCCATCGCGCTCCACCTGACCCTCGGTGATCAGGATGCCGCCCTGGGCGCCGGTCAGATCGATGGCCGCGGCCAGCTCACTGATGGCGGGGGCGCCAAAACGGTAGGCCCTGCCGTGTTTGCAGGAAATCAACCAGCGCTGTCCGCCACGTTGCAGCAGGAAATCGCTGCTGGTCCCACGATCGCTGTCCTCGGCATCCACGATCGGATGCAGGTCTCGCTGCTCAGCCATCGCCTGATGGACGATGCGCGAAAAATCGCGCCAGCGCATACCGGCCAACGCGGCCAAGCCGTGCTGCACTTCGGTTTGCCGGCGCTTGATCAGCCACAGGTACGCGGACGCCAAGGCCCCAAGGAGCAGTGCAAGCGACAGGGCCAGAATCCAGGAGAACATCAATGTACCTAGAGGAGAGGGATAGACAGTGTGCTTATGTTATCGCCCCGGACGCACGTAAGAGTGGACACGCGGCGCCTTTTGCTCAGCCGCTGGAAGATTCATTGGGGCCAGCGAGGTCCGGCCAATAGTGGCTGTCGGGCACGGCGCGTGCGCCGAAGATCGCCTGGCCCACGCGGACCACGCTGGCACCTTCCTCGATGGCTATCTCGAAGTCACCGGACATGCCCATCGACAGCTCGGCGATATCAGCGCCGATGGCGGTGTCCTGGCGCAGGCGTTCGCGCAGTTCGCGCAGGCGCACGAAGCAGGCGCGTACCTGCGCGGGTTGTGCCGAGAACAAGGCCAGTGTCATCAAGCCGCGCACGCGCAGTGCGCTGAAGCTGGACAGTGACTGCACGAAGCTCGCTACCTGTGCAGGTTCCAGGCCAAATTTGCTGGGCTCGGCGGACGTATTGACCTGCACGAAGACATCCAGCTGGCGGCCTTCCAGCTGCAGGCGCCGGTCCAGGGTCTCGGCAAGGCGCAGGCTGTCCAAGGCTTGGAACTCACTGGCGAAACGCGCGACCAGCTTGGCCTTGTTGGTCTGCAGGTGGCCGATGACCGACCAGTTGAGGTCGCCCAGGTCCTGCATCGCCTGCCACTTGTGGTGGGCTTCCTGCACTTTGTTCTCGCCCAGCTGGCGGCAGCCGGCCGCATAGGCCAGGCGGATATGGGCCTCGTCCATGGTCTTGCTGACTGGCAGCAGCCTTACCCCGGCCGGATCGCGGCCCGAACGCTGGCAGGCAGCTTCGATGCGCTGCTGCACGACGCCGAGGTTGTGGCGGAAATCATCCACGGTCTGCGCCCGCGGATACCGACCGTGCTGGTCGTGGCGGGTGGGGGTGGGGTCAACGGGAAGCGTCATGGTGTACTCCAGCGTGGGGCAGTTGCCGGAGCATTTTAAACCGGGCAGGTCAGCAGGCAGATCCGTCGGTGCGGGTTGTGCGGGAGCCCGCTGACAGCCGCAAGCCCAAACGCAGTGGCTGCATCGGGTCGCCGGCACCATGGTGGAAGACGGTCAGTCGCCGGATTCCGGGCACAAAAAACCCGCCATCCGGTGCCGTGAGGGGAGGGAGACTTACGGCGCGGTACTGCTGGCGGGTAGGTCGATTCTTGCGCAGCTTTTGCTGCTTTGCAACATCAATGATTTTCAGGTGGCGCTGCGTCACTGTGCGCGCTGCGGCTCTCAGCCCGGGTCAGCCTGCGATTGAGGGCATCCAGGCGTTCATTCAGGGCCTCGATGTCCGAGCGGCTGGGGATGTCCATGCGGCGCAGGACACGATGAACGCGGTCCTCGAAACTCTTTTCCACCCGGTCCCAGGTGCCGGCTGCGCGATCCCGTGCCTGGCCCAAGGTGTTTTCCACGGTGTCGCGCAGGCTCTCGCCACGGGAGGATTCCTCGCGGGAACGCTCTTCCACGCTTTCGCCTTCCTTCACCAGCGTGTCGAACAGCTTGCTGCCTTCATTCTGCGCGCGCGACAGCGCGCCAAGCCCCGCAAGCCAGACCTGCTGGGCGGATTCGGTCATCCTGCGGCCAAGGCGTTCGGCCTGGTCCTGCAGCCTGGGACTGCCGTGGCCGTGGTCGTCAGGGCGGTGCTCATGGGTTGTCATCACGATGCTCCTGTGGGGGAAGGAAAGCCCGGGGAACACCGTAACGACTCAACTGCGTGCGTTGTGTGACGGCCGCCGGTCAGGCCAGCTTTTCGCTCAGCACACGCTGGATTTCGGATTCGACCATGCCCTTCATGGCCGACAACAGGAAGCCCAGCTCGGCCTTGACCCGCACCGCACCCGGCAGCAGCTCGATGGCGCCATCAACGCCGGAGCGGTTGAAATGCAGTACGGCACCTTCCCAGCGGGTGGTGACGTCGAAGCGCTGCTGCAGCTTCTCGGCGACTTCGGCAATCGCGGTGCGGGCCTTGTCATCGGACAGGGAATGGGGGTGCTGGATATCGATCGTGGACATGAGGGTGGCCTGCAAGGCGAGGGTAAACATGAGGAGCGGCATTGTGCGGACCTGCGGCGCGCAGTCCAAGCCCTACGTATGGCTTCTGCATGACTGGCCGACCTGCTAGTCTGCGCCGGGTGCGTACCCTGCAAGTCCATTTCAGCAACCGCCAGCAGCCCGACCAGCCTTTGTCGCCCGGGGTGCAGCGTATTGTGCGCCATGCCTCGGGGCAGGTGCGGCTGGGCGATGGCAACGTCGGCGCGATGTTGCTAGCCCAGTTCTGTACTGACCAACGCGGTGTCTGGCTGCAGGTTGCCAGTGGCGTGCGAGGCATCCATGTCAATGGCCGGCCAGTGCGGCGCATGGCGCTGCTGCGGGCGGGCGATTCGGTTTATGCCGACGGCACCGAGATGCTGCTGCAGGGTGACTGTGAACAGCTGGCAAGCGCGCCGGAACCGCTGAATGAAGCGAGCGAGGACCTGCGGGTGCTGCTGCGAGGGGTAGGCGGACGGCACCACGGGCGCAGCTTCACCCTGGACAAGCCGCGGCTGATCGGCGCTGACGTCAACAGCGACATCGTGATCGATGACCCGGCGTTCGCGGGCCAGCATGCGCGCGTGGAGCGTCATGGCGACAAGGTGCTGCTGCGCGACATGGGCTCGGCCGAAGGCAGCGTGGTGAACGGCAAGCCCGTGCGTCACTGTTGGTTGCAGGCGGGGGACCAGGTGGTGCTGGAAGGCAACCACCGCTTCGTGCTGGAGATACCGGTGGGTCCGGCCAATGCGGCGCAGGTGTTTCCGTTGGTTGATGACGCGTTGCCAGCGGAGGAGGCACAAACCCCGGTCGAGCGTCCGTCGCGTCCGCGACGTTGGCCGTGGCTGCTGCTCAGTGGCCTCTTGTTGGGTGCCGCAATCAGCGCCCTGTTGATGTTCGGCGCTCGCTGAGTCCTGCGTAGCAGCAGGAATAATCCGCGTTGTGGCGCCTGCATGCCTTGGTGCCAGGCAGCGGCATCATTTGGCGGTGCAAGCGTTCTCCATCCTTCAGCTGGCACTGTTGATGTGGCCTGTAATGGGTGCAGATGCAACCTTTTCCGCGCTGCCCAAGGCTGTTGCGCTGCGGCATACTAGGCGTTCTGCCAACAGGTGTGACATGACGCGCGCATTCAATTTCAGTGCCGGCCCTGCGACTCTGCCGGAATCGGTCCTGCGCCAGGCGCAGGCGGAGATGTTGGAATGGAATGGCGTAGGCGCCTCCATCGTCGAGATCAGCCATCGCAGCGCCGATTTCATCGCGGTGGCCGAACAGGCCGAGGCGGATCTTCGTACCCTGGTGGGCATTCCCGACGATTACGCGGTGCTGTTCCTCAGTGGTGGTGCCACCACCCAGCAGGCATTGATGCCGCTGAACTTCGCCAAGCCCGGCCAGCGCGCCGATTACGTGGTGACCGGGCATTGGGGCAAGACCGCGGTCAAGCAGGCCAAGCCGTATGTTGATGCGCACGTTGCCGCCGACGGCGAGGCCGGTGGTTTTCGTGACATCCCGGCGATTGCGCAGTGGCAGCTGTCCGCGGATGCGGCCTATGTCCATATCACCGCCAATGAAACCATCCACGGCGTCGAATTCCGTGACGTGCCCGATGTCGGGGACGTGCCGTTGATCGCCGATTTCAGCTCGTCGATTGCGTCCGAGCCGATCGATGTGCGTCGCTACGGCATCATTTACGCAGGGGCGCAGAAGAACCTTGGCCCGGTGGGCGTGGCGGTGGTCATCATCCGCCGTGATCTGCTGGAGCGTGCAGGTCAACCGCGTGCGGACATCTTCGATTACCGCTCGCATGTGGCGCGCGATTCCATGCTCAACACGCCACCGACCTGGAACTGGTATCTGGCCGGGCTGATGTTCAAGTGGATGTTGGCGCAGGGCGGTGTGGAAGCATTCGCCAGGCTGAGCGTCGCCAAATCCTCCGCGATCTACGACGCCATCGACGGCTCTGGTGGCTTCTACCGCAATGAAGTCGCCACGGCGGTGCGCTCGCGCATGAACATCCCGTTCTTCCTGCCCAGCGAAGAGCTCAATACGCGCTTTGTCAGCGAATCCAAGGCAGCTGGCCTGCTGGCGCTGAAGGGGCACAAAGCTGTTGGTGGCATCCGCGCCTCGCTGTACAACGCCATGCCGCTGGAAGGTGCACAGGCATTGGCAGCATTCATGCGCGATTTCCAGCAGCGCAACGGTTGAACCAATCCCGCCGTGCGCAACGCGCCGGCCTGTAACAGGTAGATGATTCCATGGCGACCAAGCCAAGCAAGACCGCCAGCACCACCAAGCCGCCGGCCAAGAAAGCAACGGCAACGAAGGTTGCAGCCAAGAAAGCCGCAGCCAGCGGCAAGGCAGCTGCTGAAACCCTCGCCGTCGCCAAGCCGGTGCTGTCGGATGTGCGCGCCAAGATCGACCAGATCGACCGCAGCATCCAGGCCCTGATCGCCGAGCGTGCGAACTTCGCCCACCAGGTCGGCAAGGCCAAGGGCAAGCTGGCGGCTGCCGTTGATTACTACCGGCCGGAGCGCGAAGCGCAGGTGCTGCGCATGGTCGTCGACCGCAATGAAGGCCCGCTCAGCGACGAGGTGCTGGTGCATGTCTACCGCGAAATCATGTCGGCTTGCCTGGCCCAGCAGGAGCCGCTGAAGATCGGCTACCTCGGCCCGGAAGGCACCTTCAGCCAACAGGCCGTGCTCAAGCACTTTGGGCGCTCGGCGATGGGCTTGCCGATGGCCAGCATCGAGGAAGTGTTCCAGGAAGTTGAAGCAGGCAACGCCGATTTCGGCGTGGTGCCAGTCGAGAACTCGGGGCAGGGCACGATCCAGATCACCCTGGACATGTTCCTGACCTCCAACCTCAAGATCTGTGGCGAAGTGGAGTTGCGGGTACAGCAGTTCCTGATGTCGCGCAGTGGTCGCATCGAGGACATCGAGCGCATCTATGCGCATCCGCAGTCGTTCATGCAGACCTCGGCCTGGTTGCGCGCCAACCTGCCCAAGGCAGAGAAGATTCCCGTCTCCAGCAACGCCGAAGGTGCCCGTCGTGCCCGCAATGCGGAGGATGCAGCGGCCATCGGTGGCGAGAGTGCAGGGCACGTATATGGCTTGAAGAAGGTCGTGACCAAGCCGATCCAGAACGATGCGGACAACACCACGCGTTTCCTGGTGATCGGTCGCCAGTTGTTCCCGTCCTCCGGCCATGACCGGACCTCGGTACTGGTCTTCATCCACGACAAGCCCGGTGCCTTGTTCGATGTGCTCAGCCCGTTCGCGCGGCATGGCATCAGCATGAACCGCATCGAGTCGCGGCCTTCGCACCAGGCCAAGTGGGAGTACGGCTTCTTCATCGACCTTGCCGGCCACATCGAGGATGAATCGATGCAGGCGGCATTGGCCGAATTGAAGTCGCATTCGGCGCAGATCAAGGTGCTCGGCTCCTATCCGGTGGCCGTGCCCTGAGTTCCAAAGCCCCTCTCCCCGCGGGAGAGGGGTTGGGGTGAGGGCTGGGTTGCCGACATTCTTCAATTCGCTGCAGCCCTGTGCTCCCGCACCTTCATCCGCCCTTCGGGCACCTTCTCCCGGAGGGAGAAGGGTTTGCTGACGCGCCGTGGCGCACTGAATAGTAGAGAGACCGCATGAGTTCCCAGCCCTACTGGATTGCACGCAAAGGTTCCGCCCTGCAGGGCACGCTCGCCATTCCCGGCGACAAGTCGGTGTCGCACCGTTCGGTGATGTTTGCCGCCCTGGCTGATGGCGTATCGCATATCGATGGTTTTCTGGAAGGCGAGGACACCCGCGCCACCGCCCACATCTTCGAGCAGATGGGCGTCCGGTTTGAAACCCCATCGTCGTCGCAGCGGATCGTGCATGGCGTGGGCGTGGATGGGCTGAAGGCGCCGCCGGGTGAGCTGGATTGCGGCAATGCCGGTACCGGCATGCGGCTGCTGGCAGGCCTGTTGGCGGCGCAGTCGTTCGATACCACGCTGGTCGGCGACGCTTCGTTGTCGAAACGGCCGATGCGCCGGGTGACTGGCCCGTTGGCGCAGATGGGCGCACGCATCGATACCCAGGACGATGGCACTCCGCCCTTGCATATCCATGGTGGGCAGGCGCTGCAGGGCATCGACTACGAATTGCCGGTAGCCAGTGCACAGGTGAAGTCAGCAGTCTTGCTGGCGGGCCTGTACGCACAAGGCGAGACTTCGGTGGTCGAGCCGCATCCGACCCGCGATTACACCGAGCGCATGCTGCGTGCATTCGGCGTGGAGATCGATTTCGAGCCGGGCAAGGCACGGCTGCGTGGCGGCCAGCGACTGCGTGCGACCGATATCGCGGTGCCGGCGGATTTCTCGTCCTCGGCATTCTTCATTGTCGCTGCCAGCGTCATTCCCGGTTCGCAGGTGCGCTTGCGCTCGGTTGGCTTGAATCCGCGCCGTACCGGTCTGCTGGCCGCTCTGCGCTTGATGGGTGCGGATATCACCGAGGAGAACCACGCCGAGCATGGCGGTGAGCAGGTCGCTGATCTGGTGGTGCGCCATGCGCAGCTCAAGGGCGTGGAAATTCCGGAAGCATTGGTGCCGGACATGATCGACGAGTTCCCGGCGCTGTTCGTCGCGGCTGCTGCGGCCGAAGGACAGACCGTGGTGCGCGGTGCGGCCGAGTTGCGGGTGAAGGAGTCCGATCGTCTGGCCGCGATGGCCACCGGCCTGCGTGACCTGGGCCTGCGCGTGGACGAAACCGAGGATGGCGCGACCATCTTTGGTGGGCCGCTGGGCAGTGGCACCATCGAGAGTCACGGTGACCACCGTATCTCGATGGCCTTCGCCATTGCAGGTCAGCTCAGTACCGGTGAGGTGCGGATCAACGACGTCGCCAACGTGGCGACCTCGTTCCCGGGCTTCGATACCCTGGCTGTCGACGCTGGGTTCGGGCTCAGCGTTCGCGCCTGAATTCCACGGGTACCTGGACCACGCTGCTGACAGCGTGGCCCTGGCGGACCTCCGGGCGGAAACGCCATTGCAGTAGCGCCTCGATGGCGGCCTGCTCGAAACGGGCATCAACCCCGCTGTCGCGGGCCAGGATGTTTGCCTCGGTAACCGCACCCGTGGCGTCGATCTGCAGGCGTGCGATGACATCGCCTTCGACACCGGCAGCCAGCAGTGCCGCCGGATACTGCGGCATCGGGTTGTCCGCGAGCGGCTCGGCGCCCTGGTTGAACACCGCGGGTGCCGGCGCGATGTCAGGCTGATCCAGCGTGACTGCCGCAACGTCGGGCTTGCTGATGATCTGGTTGCCGTGCGTGGCGCGGTAGCCCATGAACAACAACGTGCCAATCAGCGAGCCCAGCAGCAGCGCCCACAGCCACGCCGCGACACCACCGTGGGCGTTCGCCATGGTGTCTGCACTGGACTGATCGTGGGGAATGCTGCTCATAGACGTCACCGCCATGCATTTCGCGTTGGCGGCCAGTCTGCTGCCTGCAAAGCAACAGGACGTGACTCTGGCGCAAACCCGGCCCCGGTGTCGGGGCGGGGTTCATGTTACTGAGCCGGTTTGAAATCGAAGGGGATTTCCAAGCTGCCCTGCATGGCTTGGCCATTGCTCTGGGCGGGCTGGAAACGCCAGCCACGCACCGCTTCCTGCGCGGCGCGGTCGAGCTCGCGCGAGCCGCTGCGCTGGATCACCTTCACGTCCAGCGGTTGGCCGTCGATGCCAACCTCCACCTGGACCACCACGGTGCCGCTGTCACCGCGCCGCAGCGCTGCCGCGGGGTATTCCGGTGGCGGGCTTTGGCCGGGCAGGGGAACCGGGCGGTCGCTGGCAGTGACGGCTGGCGGCGCTTGCTGCGCCGGGTCGGTGACGGGCGCGGCGGGGGCTTCGGCGATGGGCTGCGGTGGTGCCGGTGTGGCCTCGACCAGCTCGGGCTTGTCTTCGGCGGGTGCTGGACGTGCATCCGGCATGTCGCTGGCGCCAGCCCCGGCTGGCAGTGGTGCCGGCAGGGGCGCCAGGCTGGCGCTGTCGGCTGCCTGTGGCTGCTGCGGATCGGCGCGGTAGAAGTCGCTGTTGCGGCGTGCGTTGAGCCAGACCACGAGGAACAGCAATACGCCGACGCCAAAGGCGATGCCGGCGATCTTCAGGCTGCTGCGCGGCAACTGGAAGGTGAAGTTCTGGTCGGAACGGGAACTGGATGCGGGCATGGGGCGGGCCGGTGTGAACCAGCCGATTCTTGCACAGGAATACGAATGCGCGGCAGAAAGTCGCGGTTCGCGCGATAATCTCCTTTCACATCCGTACACAGTGCATATCCATGCTTGATCCAGCCCTTCTTCGCCAGCAGCTCGCCGAACTCGCCCAACGCCTGCGTGATACACGCGGTTACGAGCTGGACGTGGCCGCATTCGAGTCGCTTGAGGCCGATCGCAAGCGCATCCAGGTGCGCACCCAGGAGCTGCAGAGCCTGCGCAACAGCCGTTCCAAGGAGATCGGCCACGCCAAGGCCAAGGGCGAGGATGCGTCGGCGCTGATGGCCGAGGTGGCTGGCTTCGCCGATGAGCTGAAGGCATCCGAGGCGCAGCTGGACGTGCTCCGCGAGAAGATCGAGATCCTGTCGATGGGAATCCCCAACCTGCCTGCGGCCGATGTGCCGGTCGGCAAGGATGAGGCTGACAATGTCGAGCAGCTGCGCTGGGGCACGCCGCGCAGCTTCGATTTCGAGGTCAAGGACCACGTCGAGCTGGGCGCGCGCAACGGCTGGCTGGATGCGGAGACAGCGGCCAAGCTGTCGGGTGCCCGTTTCACCGTGCTGCGCGGCCAGATGGCGCGCCTGCACCGGGCGCTGGGCCAGTTCATGCTCAACCTGCACAGCAACGAGCATGGCTACGAGGAAACCAACGTGCCGGTGCTGGTCAACGCCGATTCCCTGCGCGGTACCGGTCAGCTGCCGAAGTTCGAGGAAGACCTGTTCAAGACCGCGTTGGGCGAATCCGCGCGCTACCTCATCCCGACTTCGGAAGTGCCGCTCACCAACATCGTGCGCGACGAGATCATCGATGCCGAGCGCCTGCCGCTGCGCATGACCGCGCATTCGATGTGCTTCCGCTCGGAGGCTGGCAGCGGTGGCCGTGACGTGCGCGGCATGATCCGCCAGCATCAGTTCGAGAAGGTGGAACTGGTCAGCGTCTGCAGCGCGGAACAGAGCGAGGCCGAGCACCAGCGCATGACCGGTTGTGCCGAGGCCGTGCTGCAGCAACTGGGCCTGCCGTATCGCAAGGTATTGCTGTGCACCGGTGACATGGGCTTCAGCGCGGTAAAGACCTACGACCTGGAAGTCTGGCTGCCATCACAGCAGACTTACCGCGAGATTTCGTCGTGCTCGAACTGCGGTGATTTCCAGGCCCGGCGCATGCAGGCGCGCTGGCGCCATGCCGGTGGCAAGCCCGAGCTGCTGCATACCCTGAATGGCTCGGGCGTTGCGGTGGGCCGGGCGATGATCGCGGTGCTGGAGAACTATCAGAACGCCGATGGCTCGATCACTATCCCGGAAGTGCTGCGGCCCTATATGGGCGGCGCCGAGCAGATGGGCTGAGGCCTGCTGCCGCGCTGTTTTCCAACAAAGGCCCGCAGCGATGCGGGCCTTTGCTTTTGGCTTCAATGACATACAGGACCGTTTGGGGTCTGATTTGTAAAATCAGGACAAAGGTGGTTGAATTGCGCGATTCGTTCCAGTTCTGGGCCTAATCCATGCAGGATCTCAACGACCTCTATTACTTCGCCATGGTCGTGGACCACGGCGGTTTCGCCGCAGCCGAGCGGGCGCTGGGCATTCCCAAGTCACGCCTGAGCCGGCGCATCAGCCAATTGGAAACCGATCTTGGCGTGCGTCTGTTGCAGCGCTCGACGCGCCGTTTCGCGGTCACCGACGTCGGTACCAGCGTGCATCGGCATGCGCAGACCATGTTGGCCGAGGCGCAGGCCGCCCGCGAAGTGGTTGACCGGCTCAGTGCCGAGCCGCGCGGCCTGGTGCGCGCCAGCGTGCCGGTGTCGCTGGCGCAGATGCAGTTGCCCAAGTTGCTGCCCAAGTTCCTGGAGCAGTACCCCAAGGTGCGGCTGCAGCTGAACATCAGCAATCGGCGCGTGGACATCATCAACGAGGGCTATGACGTCGCCCTGCGGGTGCGTTCTCGCTTGGATGACGATGGCAGCCTGGTGATGCGCAGCTTCGGCCAGGTGCAGGAGCTGCTTGTCGCCAGCCCGCGTTATCTCGACCGGGCCGGGCGTCCGGCCTCGCCGGAAGACCTTTCCAACCACGTCACCCTGAGCATCAGCGAGGACGAGGCGCGGCAGCGCTGGGAACTGCATGGGCCGGGCGGCGAAGTGCGCCGTGTGGACCTGCAGCCACGCGTGGCGGGTTTCGACTTCCCGTTGCTGCAGTCCATGGTCAAAGACGGCTTCGGCATCACCATGCTGCCGGAAACGGTCTGCGCCGAGGCCGTGCGCAACGGCGAGCTGGAAGTGGTGTTGCCGGACTGGTCGCTGCCGCAGGGAATCTGTCATGCGGTGTTCGCCTCGCGCCGTGGCCTGCTGCCGGCGGTGCGGGTGTTCATCGATTTCCTGGCCGAGCACCTGCCGCCGCAGCTTGAGGCCTCGCGGCTGGATTGCGGCGGTGCCTGCGAGC
>Ga0308157_10002914_pt1 | contig 26409 bp, 24 predicted proteins | sample PhyBR1_FD_201035 | JGI IMG/M metagenome (GOLD analysis project Ga0308157, IMG submission 201035) | Phyllosphere microbial communities from UC Gill Tract Community Farm, Albany, California, United States - DLSLB.R1 | ecosystem: Host-associated > Plants > Phyllosphere > Unclassified | place: USA...
CCGCACCTTACAGATAAGTCAAGCATGACAGCGATCCAAATAAGTAATGTCGAGAAGCGCTACAAGTCGCTCCAGGCACTGGGCGGCGTGTCCCTCTCCATCGAGGAGGGGGAATTTTTCGGCCTGCTGGGCCCCAACGGCGCCGGCAAGACCACCCTGATTTCCATCATCGCGGGCCTGATCCGGCCCGACGCCGGCAAGGTCACCATCCACGGCCATGACGTCACCGGCGATTTCCGCGCCGCCCGCAAGAAGCTGGGCGTGGTGCCGCAGGAGCTGGTGTTCGATCCCTTCTTCACCGTGCGCGAGACGCTGCGCCTGCAGTCCGGCTACTTCGGCCTGCCCAACAACGACGCCTGGATCGATGAAGTGATGCACAACCTCGACCTGACCAACAAGGCCGACGTCAACATGCGCGCCCTGTCCGGCGGCATGAAGCGCCGCGTGCTGGTGGCGCAGGCGCTGGTGCACAAGCCGCCCGTCATCGTGCTCGACGAGCCGACCGCCGGCGTCGACGTCGAACTGCGCCAGACGCTGTGGAAGTTCATCTCGCGCCTGAACCGCGAAGGCCACACCGTGGTGCTGACCACCCACTACCTGGAGGAAGCGCAGGCCATGTGCAAGCGCGTGGCCATGCTCAAGAGCGGCAAGGTCGTCGCGCTGGACACGATGGCGTCGCTGATCCGCCGCATCTCCGGCTCGCAGCTGACGGTCAACCTGGCCGCCGGCGACCTGCCCGCGGACATGCGCCACCTGGTCACGCATCCGGAAGAGTCGGAGCACGGCAAGAAGTACAGCCTGCGCGTCAACGAATACGCCGAAGTCGAAACCCTGCTGGCGCGCCTGCGCGAATCCGGCGCCGTGATCGACGAGATGCAATTGCAACAAGCTGATTTGGAAGACATCTTCTTGCAGATCATGGACAAGGGGACCGTATGAACTTCATCTCCACCGGCTTCCGCACCCTGGTCTACAAGGAGACGCTGCGCTTCTGGAAGGTCGCCACGCAGACCGTCGCCGCGCCGATCCTGACGGCGATGCTGTACCTGCTGATCTTCGGCCACGTGCTCGAAGGCCGCGTCACCGTGTACTCGGACGTCAGCTACACCGCCTTCCTGATCCCCGGCCTGGTGATGATGAGCGTCCTGCAGAACGCCTTCGCCAACTCGTCGTCGTCGCTGATCCAGTCCAAGATCACCGGCAACCTGGTGTTCGTGCTGCTCACACCCCTGTCGCACTGGGAGATCTTCTCGGCCTACGTGATCGCCGCCATGGTGCGCGGCATCGTGGTCGGTTTCGGCGTGTTCGTGGTGACGGCGTGGTTCGCCCACCTGTCGTTCACGGCGCCGCTGTGGATCGTGGTGTTCGCGCTGCTGGGCGCCGCCATCCTCGGCACCATGGGCCTGATCGCCGGCATCTGGGCCGAGAAATTCGACCAGCTGGCCGCGTTCCAGAACTTCCTGATCATGCCGCTGACCTTCCTGTCCGGCGTGTTCTACTCCATCCATTCGCTGCCGCCGTTCTGGCTGACGGTCTCGCACCTGAACCCGTTCTTCTACATGATCGACGGCTTCCGCTACGGATTCTTCGGCCAGTCGGACGTCAACCCGCTGGTCAGCGTGAGCATCGTCTCCGCTTTCCTCGTCGCGTTGGCGCTGCTGGCGATACGCTTGCTGCGCAGCGGCTACCGGTTGCGCCACTAATAATTTAAGGACCCATCATGCCTACTACTCCAGAACTGATCCACGGCTACATCTCGGCCGGCCTCGAATGCACCCACCTCGAAGTGGAGGGCGACGGCCAGCACTTCCAGGCCCTGATCGTCTCGCCCGCGTTTGCCGGCAAGCGCCCGATCCAGCGCCACCAGATCGTGTATGCCGCGCTGGGCGACCGCATGCGCGAGGAAATCCACGCGCTGTCGATGAAAACCCTCACCCCTGAAGAATACCAAGGATAAGCATGGACAAGCTCCTCATACAAGGCGGCAATCGCCTGAACGGCGACATCAACATCTCCGGCGCGAAGAACGCGGCCCTGCCCATCCTGTGCGCCGGCCTGCTGACGTCGGGCGATGTCGAACTGTCCAACGTGCCGCACCTGCACGACGTGGCGACCATCCTCAAGCTCCTTGGCCAGACCGGCCTGAAAGTGACGCAGGACGGCGACAAGGTCACGCTCAACGGCAGCGCCATCGACAAGCTGGAAGCCCCGTATGAGCTGGTGAAAACCATGCGCGCCTCGATCCTGGTGCTGGGTCCCTTGCTGGCGCGCTTCGGCGAAGCCAAGGTCTCGCTGCCGGGCGGCTGCGCCATCGGCTCGCGTCCGGTGGACCAGCACATCAAGGGCCTGCAGGCGCTGGGTGCGGACATCACCGTCGAAGGCGGCTACATCTACGCCAAGTGCAAAAAGCTCAAGGGCGCGCGCATCGTCACCGACATGATCACCGTCACCGGCACCGAGAACCTGCTGATGGCCGCGACGCTGGCCGAAGGCGAGACCGTGCTGGAAAACGCCGCCTGCGAACCTGAAGTGACCGACCTGGCCAACCTGCTGGTGGCGATGGGCGCGAAGATCGACGGCATCGGCACCAACCGCCTGACGATCCAGGGCGTGGCCGAACTGCACGGCGCGAAGCACGCCGTGATCTCCGACCGCATCGAAGCGGCGACCTTCTTGTGCGCGGTGGCTGCCACCGGCGGCGACATCACGATCCGCAACACCCGCGTCGACATCATGGACGCCGCGCTGGACAAGCTGCGCGAGATCGGCCTGCAGATGACCATCGGCGACAACTGGATCCGCGCGCAGATGGACAAGCGTCCCGCGCCCGTGACCTTCCGCACCACCGAATACCCGGGCTTCCCGACCGACATGCAGGCGCAGTTCATGGCGGTGAACACCATCGCCGACGGCGCCAGCCGCGTGACCGAAACGATTTTCGAAAACCGCTTCATGCACGTGCAGGAGATGAACCGCCTGGGCGCGTCGATTGAAACCGACGGCAACACGGCCTTCATCAAAGGCGTCGAGCAGCTGGTGGGCGCGCCCGTGATGGCGACCGACCTGCGGGCCTCGGCATCGCTGGTGATCGCGGCGCTGGCCGCGCGCGGCGAAACGCTGATCGACCGCATCTACCACCTCGACCGCGGCTACGACCAGATGGAAGTGAAACTGTCCGCAGTGGGCGCCAATATCAAACGCATCAAATAAGCGTCGCTCCCGCGGAAGCGGGAGCCCATGCTGAGCATCCGAAGCATGGATCCCCGCCTTCGCGGGGATGACGGATAGGATGATAACTAAGTAATCGGACCGCATAATGAGTGCATTTCAAGCCAACTCGCAGCTGATCCTCGCGCTGTCGAAGGGACGTATTTTCGAGGACACCCTGCCGCTGCTGGAAGCGGCCGGCATCACCGTCACCGAAAACCCGGAGACTTCGCGCAAGCTGATCCTGTCGACCAACGATCCCGACGTGCGCGTGATCATCGTGCGCGCCACCGACGTGCCGACCTATGTGCAGCACGGCGCGGCGGACTTCGGCGTGGCCGGCAAGGACGTGCTGCTGGAGCACGGCGGCGAAGGCCTGTACCAGCCTATCGACCTGCACATCGCGGCCTGCCGCATGTCGGTCGCGGTGCGCAACGGTTTCGATTACGAGACCGCCGTGCGCCAGGGCGCGCGCCTGCGCGTGGCCACCAAGTTTGTCGAGACGGCGCGCGAGCACTTCGCCAAGAAGGGTGTGCACGTCGACCTGATCAAGCTGTATGGTTCGATGGAACTGGCGCCGCTGGTCGGCCTGTCGGACGCCATCGTCGACGTGGTCAGCACCGGCAACACGCTGCGCGCCAACGACCTGAAAGAAGTGGAAGCGATCATGGACATCTCGTCGCGCCTGATCGTCAACCAGGCCGCCCTGAAGATCAAGCGCGCCCGCCTGCAACCGATCATCGAAGCCTTCGAACGCGCCTCTAAAAAGTAAACCATCATGCCGATTCAAATCACCAAGCTCGATTCCACCCAAGCCGATTTCAAAAAGTCACTGGACGCCCTGCTGGCATTTGAAGCAAGCACCGATGAAGCGATCGAACGCGCCGTCGCCGGCATCCTGGCCGACGTGAAAACGCGCGGCGACGCCGCCGTGCTGGAATACACCAACCGCTTCGACCGCATTCCGAACGGCGGCGCCGCCAGCATGGCCGCCTTCGATATTCCCGAAGCCGAACTGCAGGCCGCGCTGGCCGCCATCCCTGAAGCGCAACGCAACGCGCTGCACATCGCCGCGCAGCGCATCCGCGTGTTCCACGAGCGCCAGAAGCAGGAGCTGAACGGCTTCACCTACACCGAAGCCGATGGCACGGTGCTGGGCCAGAAGGTCACGCCGCTGGACCGCGTCGGCATCTACGTCCCCGGCGGCAAGGCGGCCTATCCATCGTCGGTGCTGATGAACGCGATTCCCGCGCACGTCGCCGGCGTGCAGGAAATCACCATGGTGGTGCCGACCCCGGACGGCGTGAAGAACCAGATGGTGCTGGCCGCCGCCGCGATTGCAGGCGTCACCCGCGTCATCACCATCGGCGGCGCGCAGGCTGTCGCCGCGCTGGCGCACGGCACCGAGACCATCCAGCCGGTCGACAAGATCGTCGGCCCCGGCAACGCCTACGTGGCCGCCGCCAAGCGCCGCGTGTTCGGCATCGTCGGCATCGACATGATCGCCGGCCCTTCCGAAATCCTGATCATCTGCGACGGCACCACCGATCCCGACTGGGTGGCGATGGACCTGTTCTCGCAGGCCGAGCACGACGAGCTGGCGCAAGCCATCCTGCTGTGCCCCGACGCCGGCTACATCGCCAAGGTGGAGGCGAGCATCAACAAGCTGCTGCCGGCGATGCCGCGCGCGGAAACCATCCGCACCTCGCTGACCGACCGCGGCGCGCTGGTGAAGGTGCGCGACATGGCCGAGGCCTGCGCCATCGCCAACAGCATCGCCGCCGAACACCTGGAAATCTCGGCCGAGAACCCGCAGCAGTGGGCCGACCAGATCCGCCACGCCGGCGCCATGTTCCTCGGCCGCTTCTCGTCCGAGTCGCTGGGCGACTATTGCTGCGGCCCGAACCACGTGCTGCCGACGTCGCGCACCGCGCGCTTCTCGTCGCCGCTGGGCGTGTACGATTTCCAGAAACGCTCGTCGATCATCCACGTCAGCGAAGCCGGCGCGCAAACGCTGGGCAAGGTCGCGGCGGAACTGGCCTACGGCGAAGGCTTGCAGGCGCATGCCCGCAGCGCGGAGCTGCGCCTCAAATGACCGAAGCGTGGATCAATCAGGTCTTCTGTGAGGATGCGCTGGCCGGCCTGGCGCGCATCCCGGACGGTTCCATCGACCTGATACTGACCGACCCGCCGTACAACCTGGGCAAGGACTACGGCAACGACTCCGACTCGCAAACGGTGGAGGAGTACCTGCGCTGGACCGAACAATGGATCGACGCAGCCCTGCCCAAGCTCAAGCCCAACGGCAGCCTGTACATCTTCCTGACCTGGCGCTTTTCGCCGGAGATCTTCGTGCTGCTGAAAAAGCGCATGACGATGATGAACGAGATTATCTGGGACCGCCGCGTGCCGTCGATGGGCGGCAGTGTGCGCAGCTACTCGTCGGTGCACGACACCATCGGCTTCTTCGTGCGCCGCAAGGATTACTACTTCGACCTGGACTCGGTGCGCATCCCCTACGACGCCGAAACCAAGAAAGCCCGTTCGCGTTCGATCTTCGTCGGCGCCAAATGGCTGGAAGTGGGCTACAACCCCAAGGATTTGTGGAGCGTGTCGCGCCTGCACCGGGAGCATCCCGAGCGCGCCGACCATCCGACGCAGAAGCCGCTGGAGATCATCGAGCGCATGGTCAAGGCCTCGTGCCCGCCGGACGGCGTGGTGCTGGACCTGTTCATGGGCAGCGGCACGACGGCCATCGCCGCCAAGCGTTGCGGCCGCAATTTCGTCGGCTTCGAACTGAATCCCGACTACTGCGCCATCATCGCCGAACGCCTGGCGATGCCGGAAGTGCCGGCGCCGCCGGAAAAGAAAAAAAAAGCATCACCCAAGCGAAGTTTAATCAACTCATAGGAGCCTTAGTAAGATGTCTTCCATCGACACCCTGGTCAACACCACCATCCGCTCCGACGTGCGCGCCATCCATGGCTACCATGTCGCCGATGCGAGTGGCTATATCAAACTGGATGCGATGGAGAACCCTTACCACCTGCCGCATCACCTGCGCGAGGAACTGGCCAACCGCCTGGTGGACGTGACGCTGAACCGCTATCCGGTCGCCTCCTACGCCACCATCAAGGAACGCGTGTGCGCCAAGCTGGGCGTGCCGGCCGGCTACGACGTCATGCTGGGCAACGGCTCCGATGAACTGATCTCCATCCTTTGCACCGGCTGCGCGCTGCAGGACCGCCGCGCCGTGGTGCTGGCGCCGACGCCGTCGTTCGTCATGTACCAGCGCTCGGCGCAATTCGCCGGCATGGACTACGTCGGCGTGCCGCTCAAGGCCGACCTGACGCTGGACCTGCCGGCCATGCTGGCCGCGATCGCGCAGCACAAGCCGTCGCTGGTGTTTTTGTCCTATCCAAACAACCCGACCGGCAACCTGTTCGCGGCCGACGACATCGTCGCCATCATCAAGGCGCTGGACGGCTTCGGCCTGGCCGTGGTGGACGAAGCCTACGAGCCGTTCGCGCAGCAGACCTTCATGCACCGCCTGCCGGAGTTCGACAACCTGGTGGTGATGCGCACCGTGTCGAAGCTCGGCCTGGCCGGCATCCGCCTCGGCTACATGTCGGCGGCGCCGGAATTGCTGGCCGAATTCGACAAAGTGCGGCCTCCTTACAACATCAACGTATTGACGCAGGCAGCGGCCGAATTCGCGCTCGACCACGTGGAGGTGCTGAACCAGCAGGCCACCGATTTGCGCGCCGCACGCGCCGATCTGATGGCTGCATTGGCCGCCATGCCCGGGGTGCAGGTCTTCCCGTCGGCGGCGAATTTTATCTTGATACGGGTGCCGAATTCCGATGATGCCTATGCGAAACTGCTGTCCCGCAAGGTATTAATCAAAAATGTAGGTAAAATGCACGATGTGCTGGCCAATTGTTTGCGTATCACGGTCAGCACCCCGGAAGAGAATTCCGCCTTCCTCGATGCCTTCGCAGCATCGCTGGCATCCTAACGTTATCGCCATCGCCATCGCGAGCCTTTCATGAACCGCACCGCAGAAATCACCCGCAACACCAACGAGACGCAAGTCCGCGTCTCCATCAACCTTGACGGCACCGGCCAGCAGAAGCTGAACACCGGCGTGCCCTTCCTGGACCACATGCTGGACCAGATCGCCCGTCACGGCCTGTTCGACCTGGAAGTGGAAGCGACCGGCGACATCCATATCGACAACCACCACACGGTGGAAGACGTCGGCATCACGCTGGGCATGGCGGTGGCCAAGGCCATCGGCGACCGCAAGGGCATCGTCCGCTACGGCCATTCGTATGTGCCGCTGGACGAGGCGCTGTCGCGCGTGGTGCTGGATTTCTCCGGCCGGCCAGGCATCGAGTACCACATCCCGTTCACGCGCGCGATGATCGGCACCTTCGACGTCGACCTGACGCTGGAATTCTTCCGCGGCTTCGTCAACCACGCGCTGGTCACGCTGCACATCGATAACCTGCGCGGGACCAACGCCCACCATCAATGCGAAACCGTGTTCAAGGCCTTCGGCCGCGCGCTGCGCATGGCGTCCGAGCTGGACCCGCGCGCCGCCGGCACGATCCCGTCGACCAAGGGCAGTCTCTAAGCAAAATCATGAAAAAAATCGTAGTAGTTGATTACGGCATGGGCAATCTGCGCTCGGTCGCGCAGGCCCTGCGCGCCGTCGCGCCCGAGGCCAACGTGCTGATCTCCGGCGAGGTGGCCGACATCGAATCCGCCGACCGCATCGTGCTGCCCGGCCAGGGCGCCATGCCGGACTGCATGCGCAGCCTGCGCGAATCCGGCGTGCAGGACGCGCTGCTGGTGGCCGCCAGGACCAAGCCGCTGATGGGCGTGTGCATCGGCGAGCAGATGCTGTTCGACGTCAGCGAGGAAGGCAATGCCGCCGGCCTGGGCCTGTTGCCGGGCAAGGTGGTGCGCTTCCAGCTGGACGGCCAGATCCAGGAGGACGGCTCGCGCTTCAAGGTGCCGCAGATGGGTTGGAACCAAGTCCATCAAACCGCGTCTCACCCGATGTGGCAGGATATCGCGGACGACAGTTATTTCTATTTCGTGCACAGCTATTTTGCCCAGCCCGCGCTGAGCGAACACACCGTCGGACAAACTGTCTACGGTGCACCGTTCAGCTGCGCCGTCGCCCGTGATAATATTTTTGCGACCCAGTTCCACCCGGAGAAAAGCGCCGCGGCCGGATTGCAGTTGTACAAAAATTTCGTTCACTGGAACCCTTGATTTCATTTACCCCTAAATCTACCTAAACCATCATGCTGCTCATTCCTGCCATCGACCTCAAAGACGGTCACTGCGTTCGCTTGAAACAAGGCGATATGGAACTCGCCACCGTATTTTCCGAAGATCCGGCCGACATGGCTCTGCATTGGCTGAAACAGGGCGCGCGCCGCCTGCACCTGGTCGACCTGAACGGCGCCTTCGCCGGCAAGCCGAAGAACGAAGCCGCGGTCAAGGCCATCCTCAAAGTGGTGCAGGAGTACGCCGAGGAAAACGACCTCGATGAGATCCCCGTGCAGCTGGGCGGCGGCATCCGCGACCTCGACACCATCGAGCGCTACCTGGACGCCGGCATCAGCTACGTGATCATCGGCACCGCCGCGGTCAAGGAGCCGGGCTTCCTGCACGACGCCTGCGGCGCCTTCCCCGGCCACATCATCGTCGGCCTGGACGCCAAGGACGGCAAGGTCGCCACCGATGGCTGGAGCAAGATGTCCGGCCACGAGGTGATCGACCTGGCGCAGAAGTTCGAAGCCTACGGCGTGGAATCGATCATCTACACCGACATCGGCCGCGACGGCATGATGGGTGGTGTGAACATCGAAGCCACCGTCAAGCTGGCGCAGGCGGTCAAGATCCCGGTCATCGCCTCGGGCGGCCTGCACAACCTGGGCGACGTGGAAGCGCTGTGCGCGGTGCAGGACGAAGGCATCGAGGGCGTGATCTGCGGCCGTTCGATTTACGAAGGCACCATCGATCTGGCTTCGGCCCAGCTGCGCGCGGATGAACTGAGCGGCGACCTGGAAGAAGACACGGAAGAAAATTAAAGTGAAATACCATGCTCGCTAAACGCATCATCCCCTGCCTGGACGTGACCGATGGCCGCGTCGTCAAAGGCGTCAATTTCACCGAGCTGCGCGACGCCGGCGACCCGGTGGAAATCGCCCGCCGCTACGACGAGCAGGGCGCCGACGAACTGACCTTCCTCGACATCACCGCCACCAGCGACAACCGCGGCCTGATCCTGGACATCATCGAGGCCGTGGCTTCGCAGGTGTTCATTCCGCTGACCGTGGGCGGCGGCGTGCGCGAGGTGGCCGATGTGCGCCGCCTGCTCAACGCCGGCGCGGACAAGGTCGCCATGAACTCGTCGGCGGTGACCAACCCGCAACTGGTGTTCGACGCCTCGCAAAAACACGGCTCGCAATGCATCGTGGTGGCGATCGACGCCAAGCAGGTGTCCCCGGGCAAGTGGGAAGTGTTCACCCACGGCGGCCGCAAGGCCACCGGCATCGACGCCATCGAATGGGCAAAGAAAATGGAACAGCTGGGCGCCGGCGAAATCCTGCTGACCAGCATGGACCGCGACGGCACCAAGTCCGGCTTCGACCTGGGCCTGACGCGTGGCGTGTCCGACGCGATCAGCATCCCGGTGATCGCCTCGGGCGGTGTCGGCGGCCTGCAGGACCTGGCCGACGGCATCAAGCTGGGCAAGGCCGACGCGGTGCTGGCGGCCAGCATCTTCCACTACGGCCAGCACACCGTGCAGGAAGCCAAGCGGTTCATGGCGCAGCAGGGCATTCCGATGCGCCTGGTTTAATTGGAAAATGACGATGTCGACTACCCCAAGCGCCTTGGCCAAGGCTAAATGGCTGAAGAAGATCCAATGGGACGAGCACGGCCTGGTGCCGGTCATCGCCCAGGAAGCGGGCAGCAACGATGTGTTGATGTTCGCCTGGATGAACCGCGACGCGCTGGCCAAGACGGTCGAGCTGGGCGAGGCCGTGTACTGGAGCCGCTCGCGCAAGAAGCTGTGGCACAAGGGCGAGGAGTCCGGCCACGTGCAGAAGGTGCTGGAAATCCGCCTCGACTGCGACGAGGACGTGGTGCTGCTGAAGATCGAGCAGGCCGGCGGCATCGCCTGCCACACCGGCCGCCATTCCTGCTTCTTCCAGAAGTTCGAGGGCGACGCGCTGGAAGGCGACTGGCAGAACACCGAGCCGGTGCTGAAGGATCCATCGGAAATCTACACCCCCGCCACCGTGGCGAAAACCAAAGCAAAGAAACCGACATGAGCACTATCCTGGACCGCCTGGCCGACATCATCGAGTCGCGCAAACTGGCCAACGGGGGCGATCCCGCCACGTCCTACACCTCCAAGCTGTTCTCCAAGGGCGACGACGCCATCCTGAAGAAAATCGGCGAGGAAGCCACCGAGACCGTCATGGCCGCCAAGGATGCGCGCGCCGGCGGCGACAGCGGCAAGGTGCTGTACGAGGTGGCCGACTTGTGGTTCCATACGCTGGTGCTGCTGGCCCAGTTCGATTTGAAGCCGCAGCAGGTGCTCGACGAGCTGGCGCGCCGCGAAGGCGTCTCCGGCATCGAGGAAAAAGCCGCCCGCAAGGAATAACCCCCCACTCACGGAGTCGTTGTGGAAAACTGCCTGTTTTGCAAGATAGCTGAAAAGAAAATCCCTTCCGCCATCGTTTACGAAGACGAAGACCTGCTGGCCTTCAAGGACATCAACCCGGCCGCGCCGGTGCATTTGTTGCTGATTCCGAAGAAACATTTCTCCACGCTGTCCGATTGCAGCGCCAACGAAGCCCCGCTGCTGGGCAAAATGCTGGCGCTGGCCCCCCGTCTGGCAGAGGAGGCCGGCTGCGGCGTCAGTTATGATGCCGACGGTTCGCCGACCGGCGGTTACAAGACGCTGATTAACAGTGGGCCCAACGGCGGCCAAGAGGTGTACCATTTACACCTGCACGTGATCGGCGGCCCGCACCCGTGGCGCGGCCAGCGCTAAGCCGTATGACATCTACATGACAGGCGGCGCATCGCTTATACTGTCGCAGCAGTTCACGTATCAATGGATAATCGGGCGTATGCGCCTTGCAAGGGGAATATGATGGGTTCATTTAGTATTTGGCATTGGTTGATCGTGCTGGTCATCGTGATGCTGGTTTTTGGTACCAAGAAACTGGGCAACATGGGTTCGGACATCGGCAAGGCCGTCAAGGGCTTCAAGGATGGCGTCAAGGGCGAGGACGACAAGCCGGCCACGCCAGCCGCGCCTGGCACCATCGACGTCGACGCTAAAGAGAAGAAGTAAGCTGGGGGGAGCGCTGCTCCCTGCCAGGCTGAAACCACCTTATGATCGATCTCGGTCTTACCAAACTTGCTGTGATCGGCGTGGTTGCGCTGGTCGTCATCGGTCCTGAAAAGCTGCCCAAGGTGGCCCGCATGGCCGGGACGCTGTACGGCCGCGCCCAGCGCTACCTCAACGAAGTCAAATCCGAAGTCTCGCGCGAGATCGAACTGGAAGAGTTGAAAAATCTCCAGAAGGAAGTGCAGGCGGCGGCCGAGAGCGTGAAGGCGGACGTCGAGAATTCGATGTCGCAGCACGTGGCCGAGGTGGAGAACGCCTGGCACGACACGCCGACCATCCACTCGCCGACCATCAGCCACGTCACCACCGACGACCTGTCGCGCAAGGCGCGCGAGTTCCGGCGCAAGAAGCTGGTGCGCAATTCGGCCATTCCCGGCTGGTACAAGCAGCGCAACGGCGGCAAGATGCACGTGACCTCCGGCGCCGCGCGCGTGGCGCGCTTCCGCCCCGGCAGCAACTCCTCTTCTTCGTTCTACTAAATGACTACTCCTGAAAAGGGCGAAGAGACCTTTATCTCTCACCTGATCGAATTGCGCGACCGACTGGTCAAGGCATCGATCGGCATTGCCATCGTCTGCATCGCGCTGATGATCTGGCCCGGTCCGTCGCATATCTACGATTTCATCGCGCGGCCGATGATCGCCTCGCTGCCGGTCGGCTCGAAGATGATCGCCACCGGCGTGATCTCGCCGTTCCTGGTGCCGATGAAGGTGACGCTGGTCATCTCCATCATCCTGTCGCTGCCGTGGGTGCTGTACCAGCTCTGGGCCTTCGTGGCGCCCGGCCTGTACGCGCACGAGAAGCGGCTGATCGCGCCGCTGGTGATTTCGTCGTCGGTGCTGTTCATGTCCGGCGTGGCGTTCTGCTACTTCCTGGTGTTCGGGCGCGTGTTCCAGTTCATCTCCGAGTTCTCGCCGCAGTCGATCGCGGTGACGCCGGATATCGAGAACTACCTGGATTTCGTCATGTCGATGTGCCTGGCGTTCGGCGCGACCTTCGAGGTGCCGGTGGTGGTGGTGATCCTGGTGCGTATGGGTTTGGTCAGCGTGGCCAAGCTGAAGGAGATACGGCCTTACGCCATCGTGGGCGCCTTCGTGGTGGCCGCGATCGTTACGCCGCCGGATGCGGTCAGCATGTTCTCGCTGGCGATTCCGATGTGCCTGCTGTTCGAACTGGGCCTGCTGGTGGCGCCGATGTTCGTGCGCATGTCGACGGCGCCGGAAGAGAAGGCCTGATCTCAGGAAAACAGTTTCACCAGTATCACGACATTCAATGTCAGCGAAATTCCCATCATCCAGAATAGCGTGGTGAATTTCGCTTTGACGCTGGCTTTCAGGGCTTCCAAGTCGCGTCCCAAGACCGCCACGTCCTGCCTCAAGGCCGCCACGTCCTGCTGCAAGGTCGCCACGTCTTGCTTCAAGGCCGCCACGTCCTGCTTCAAGGCCGCCACGTCCTGCTTCAAGGCCGCCACGTCCTGCTTCAAGGCCACCAAGTCTTGCTTCAAGGTCGCCACGTCCTGCTTCAGAATAGCGACGTCTTGCTTCAACGTTTCCACGGCCTGCTGCAGCCATTCCACGATCTGCTTCAGGATAGCCAGATCCTGCTTCAACGTTTCCATGTCTTGCTTCAGCAAATCCACGATCTGCCTCAGCGTATCCATGTCGTGCTTAACGATTTCTATGCGGGCGACGAGATCCGTTCTGAGCAGCACAAGCTCGCTGGGCGTGACGGTCGCCTCGGCAAACGCTTCAATCAGCGCTTGAGCCTGGGCCTCGGCTTGAGGCTTGGGTATCCCGGCCTCCACGAGTGTTCGAACGTACTCAAGTGTGTCGAATTTGATGGGCATGGTCATGATCACTCCCCGATTAAATAGTAGCAGAAGCCAGCCAAAACGCAGGCCAGCTCCCACCCTATCGAATCAATGGATGAGCCGTTTGCGCGCACGCAAACGGCCGTGATCCTACTGCGTCATCAAGCCCTTGATCACGCGCACCGGCGCGCTGCCGTAGCTCAGGAATTGCTCGTGGAATTCCTTCAGGTTGAACTTGGCTCCCAGCTGCTGCTTGCGCTGCTCGCGCAATTCCATGATCTCGCTGTAGCCGCTGAAATAGCTGGTCAGCTGCACCGACGACACCTGCACCCGATGCCACTTCTCCACCGCCTCGCTGCGCGTCTGGAAAGCCTGGCGCGTCAGCAGATCGATGGCCTGCTCCTCGGTCATGCCCAACACATGCACGCTGTAATCCAGGATGGTGTTGGTCACGCTGCGCAGGTTCCACTTCGAATACATCAGCCACATCTCCGGCGCGTTGTCGCCGTAGCCGGACTCCAGCATCATGCGCTCGCCATACACCGCCCAGCCCTCCACCATCGCACCATTGCCGAAGATGGATTTGACGATCGACGGCGACTTGTTCGCATACACCAGCTGCGCGTAGTGCCCCGGTATCGCCTCGTGGATATTGAGGATCTGCAGTATCCAGTAGTTGTACTCGCGCAGGCTGCTCTCGGCCGCCTCCGGCGTCGCGCCGTCAAGCGGCGTCACGTTGTAGTAGGTGCGGTCCTGCGGGCGGTACGGCCCCGGCGCATCGATGCTGGCGCCCGCCACGCCGGCCTGGTAGGCGGGCGTAGCGCGCACTTCCAGCTGCTTCTTCGGATCCAGCGTCAGCAGGTTGTGGCTGATCACCCAGTCCTGCAGCACCGGCACCTGGCGGCGGATCTCGGCGAAGAAATCCTCGCGCTTCACATGGCGCTCGGACAGCTTGTCGATCACCATGCCGATCTTGGCAAAGCGGTCGGCCGGCTTGGCGGTTGCGCCCATGGTCTTGTCCCACAGCTCGTCGGAGATGCGTTCCATATTGGCCAGCAATTCCTCGCGCGCGGCCAGCGCCTTCTGGTAGGTCTGCTCGGCCGTGCTGCCGGACTGGATGTCGAAGGCGAACTTCTGTTCATACAAGTCTTTGCCCAGGCGGAAGCTGCGGCGGCCCACGGTGTCCATCTGCTTGTCCATCTCGGTCAGGAAGGCCACGTAGCCGTCCACCGCCGTCAGCGCCGCGTTCACGCGCTGGGTGAACAGCTGCTTCTCCACCGGCGTCAGGATCGACGCCTGCGCCGCCTTGTCCACCTCGGTCAGCAAGGTCTGCACGCCGGGCGCCTGGGCGATCGCCAGGCGGGTGTGCTCGCGCGTCGGGTTGACGATGTTGGCACGCGCCGCCTCGTAGTAGGCCGGGATGCCGGCGATGCGCTTGAGCAGCGTGCGCAGGCGCTGCGGCTGGGCCGCGTATTCCGTGTTCAAGATCAAGTCGATCGGGCCGGCCACGTTGTAACTGGCCGGATTCCACTCATATTCCTTCAGGGTGGTCAGGCGGAAGCGATCGCTGTCGAGCTTGTTCATCAGCAGCGCCAGGTCGGTGCGCTGTTTGGCCGACAGCTGGCTGGCGTTGATCGCGCTGAAACGCTGCTTCCACTCGTCGATGAAGGCCAGCTCCTTGGCCTGTCCGGCCTTGTCGGGAATGGACAGCGTGGCGGCGGTGTCGTACTTGCCGGCGTAGATCGCGCTTTCCGAATCGATGCGCCACAGCGCGTTCAGGAATTGGCTGCTCTGGCCGTCGAAGGAGCGGTCCTGGCGGCGTTCCGGCGTGCCGGACGGCTTCAGCGACGGCGCCACCGCTGCGGCGGTGGCTGCGACCGCCTTGGTCTTGCCCTTGCCTTTGCTGGTGCTGTGTTTGCTGCTGCCCTTGGCGGACTTGCCGCCGCTCTTGGCGTGCGCGCCGTGGGTCGAATGCGTGGACTTGCTGCCGCCCTTGGCTGCGGCGTGGGTGGCCTTGTGGTGCGTGCTGGCGCCGGCCGGTGCGACGGCGAGCGTCGTCATCAATACAGCCAGGGCGATTTTTGTCTTGATCATCGTAGGTAGCCTCTGTTTATTTTGACCAGGCCCGCCCATGCACGAGGCGGGCTCAGTCGAAGCGTGGGAGATTATCACTAATCGACCCGCTTGAGAGCGCCCGTTACAAGACAAAAACCGGAAACCGCGATTATTCGGCCGTGCTACATCGGCGGCACCGGGGCGGAGATATCGCGCAAGGTCTCCACCGTGCGGCCTTCCATGGCCTCGTCCCGCACCAGGTCCGCCATCGCGACGATGCCGGCCAGCCTGTGGTCGTCCCGGCTCACCACCGGCACCCGGCGCACCTGGATGTCGCCCATGTCCTCCATCACCTCCTCGACGCTCTGGTCCTCGTAGCAGTAACAGATATCCTCGGACATCACCTCCGTCACCAGCGTTTCCTCCGGCCCCAGGCCGGCGGCGGTGGCGCGAATGGTGATGTCGCGGTCGGTGATCATGCCGACCAGGCGGTGGCCCTCGGTGACCGGCAGCGCGCCGACATCGAGATCGTCCATCAATTCGGCCGCGCGGCGTATGGTTTCCTCCGGCGACACGCTGGTCACGTCGCGGCTCATTATGTCTGCTATGGTTTTCATGGCGCTCTCCTCTTCACAAACCCTGTACGGGCAATGCGAGTAAGACCGGAGCGGACCAGCCAAAGTTCATTTACTTTTTCAGGCCTTCCTGCAGCATGTTGAGCATTTCGCTGGCCGACATGCGGCCGCTGACATCGCTGCCTTCGAGCAGGCTGTCGGCCAGGTCGCGCTTGTGCTGGTGCAGCTCGACGATGCCCTCCTCGATGGTGTGGCGCGCCACCAGCCGGTAGATGGTCACCGGCCGCAGCTGGCCCATGCGGTGTGCGCGGTCCGAGGCCTGGTCTTCCACCGCCGGGTTCCACCACGGGTCCATGTGGATCACATAGTCGGCGGCGGTCAGGTTGATGCCGACGCCGCCCGCCTTGAGGCTGATGAGGAACACATCGCCCTGGCCCGACTGGAACAGGTCCACGCGCTTCTTGCGGTCGGCCATGGTGGTCGAGCCGTCCAGGTACTGGTAGCTGATGTTGTTGGCGTCCAGGTGGGCGCGGATCAGCGACAGGTGGTCGACGAACTGGCTGAACACCAGCACCTTGTGGCGGTTCTCCAGCAGGCCTTCCAGCAGGTGGGCGAAGGCCGCCAGCTTGCTGCTGGCCAGGCCCAGCTCCGGCGCGATCAGGTTGGGATTGCAGCAGGCGCGCCGCAGCCGCATGATCTCGGCCAGGATCTGGATCGACTTCTTCTCGGCCGGGCCTTCGACCGCGGCCAGGTTCTCCAGCGCGGCGCGGCGCAGCGATTCGTACAGCGCCGTCTCTTCCGCCGACAGGTCCACCTCCATCGTGATCTCGGTGCGCGACGGCAGCTCGGTCAGCACCTGCGCCTTGGTCCGGCGCAGCATGAAGGGCTGGATCAAACGCCGCAGGCGGTTGCGGGCGCCCAGTTCGGCGCGATGGTCCTGCGGCTTTTCGATCGGCGCGGCGAAGCGCAGGTTGAACTGCTCGATGCTGCCCAACAGGCCCGGATTGATGAAGCGGAACAGGTTCCACAACTCGCCCAGGTGGTTCTCCAGCGGCGTGCCGGTGGCGATCATGCGGAAGTCGCCCTTGAGCGCCATCACGGCCTGCGAACGCTTGGTGGCGCCGTTCTTGATCGCCTGCGCCTCATCGAGCACGATGGTGTTCCACTGCACGCCGGCGAACAGCGCGGACTCCAGCTGCAGCAGGCCGTAGCTGGTCACCACCAGGTCGTAGGGCTGCAGCGTCGACATGGTCTCGGCACGGTCGCCGGGGCCGAACAGCTTCACGTTCAGCGTCGGCGCGAAGCGCGCGGCTTCGCTGATCCAGTTCATGCAGACGGAGGTCGGCGCCACCACCAGCGTCGGGCCTTGCGGCGCGCGCGACAGGATCAGCGCCAGCGCCTGCAGCGTTTTGCCCAGCCCCATATCGTCGGCCAGGCAGGCGCCCACGCCCCAGCTGGCGAGGCGCGACAGCCAGTTGAAGCCTTCCAGCTGATAGTCGCGCAGCTCCGCCTGCAAAGTGCTCGGCAACTGCGGCACGAAGGACGCCTGCGCCTCCATGCGCGCCAGGTGCTCCTTCCACAGCTTGTCCGATTTCAGGCCGCCGATATCGTCAACCAGTTCCTCCAGCGCGAACGATGCCAGCGGATGCAGGCGCACGCCGTCGCCGGTGATCTCGCCGTAGACCGAGACCTCCATCAGGCGGCGGTGCAGTTCCTCGGTCAGCGCCAGGTAGCGGTTCTCGCCCAGCTCCACGAAGCGGCTCTGGCTCTTCTGCATCAGCTCCAGCAGCGTCTTCAGGTCCATGACCTTGCCTTCATCGATCTGCAGTTCGCCGCTGGCCGCGAACCAGTCCTTGTTGCTCTTGATGGCGAGGCGCAGCTGCTTGGTTTCCACCTTGGCGGTCACGCGGAAGCTCTCGCCTTCCGGCCAGGCCAGCACGATGCTGTCCGGGTTCATCTCCTGCAGCTCCACCAGCAGCTGCAGGCACAGCGCCGGTTGGCCCAGCAGCCATTCGCCGTGTTCCTGCTCGGCCGATTCCAGCACCGGACACTTGGCGATCAGTTCGCGCTCGGCGTCGCGTTCGTCGATCAGTTTGCGGCGCGCCTGCACCGGCTTGCCGTTGACGTCCGCGATCACGCTGTCCGCGCCGGCGCCGGGCGCATAGTACGCGCCATTGGCCAGCGGCCGCACCAGCACCTGCATCTTCAGGCCGTGCTGGTAGGGCAGCAGGTGCAGGTGCAGGCGCATGTCGGCCTCCACCTGTTCCATGTCCGGCGCGGCGCCGCCGATTTCCGACTGCACCGTCACCAGCGACGAGATGGAGCTGATCGCATGCAGCACCTGCTGCTCCGCGTGGGCCGGCACGCTCAGGCCATCGCCGACGATGGCGGCGATGCGGCGGTGTTCGTCGAGGATGGTGACCACGCGCAGGCGGGTCGGCGTCTCCTTGGTGACGATCACGGAGGAGCTGTCGTCCGGTATCGGCGGTTGCAGCCGCAGTTCCAGGTTGCCGGGGCTTTTCTTGATCAACAGTTCAGGCTCGCCGGCCAGCATCTCCACGCGGGTGTCGGGCGCGTCGGCCCAGAACAGCAGCGGATGGCCGATCAGCGCGGAGGCGGCGCGCTGCGGATCGATTTCGTAAGCGAGGCCGCTGGACTGGTAGCTGCGGTGCGCCACCGAGATCGCCTCGGAGGCGCGCACGTCCTGCGGCGTGAGGAAATCGAACTGCTCGGCCTCGAAGCGCAGCCGCTTCAGGCCCACGGCGCGGCCCTTGCTCCACAGGCCGCGCGCGTCGCGCTTCTGCTCCACCGGCGCGACGTCGGTCAGGCCGTGGCGGTTATCGTAGTTCAGCATCCACACCAGGCGCGTGCTGCCGGCGGCATCGACGGCGGCGGGCTGCTGCAGGTTGATCAGCGCCGTCAACTGCCGCTGCCACGCTTCCTGCCGCTCGAACCACACGCTCAGGTCAGGGTAGCCGAGGCGCGAGCGCAGCGCGTTGGCGTGGCGCTGCTGTTCGACGTCGCCCAGGTGGCCCAGCAGGCATGCTGCCTGCCCGGCGATGAACAGGTAGCCGGCGCGTTCGGCGTTCTGCGCCAGCTCCTGCAGCTGCGCCTTGCGCTCGGACAGCTGCGGCAACGACAGCCAGAAGTACAGCAGGCACTGGAACATCTGCGTCTGCAGGCCGGTCTCCCACGCCAGCGCGGAGACGGCGGCGGGCGGCATGGTGCCGGCGCGGATCTGGCGCAGCATGTCGATCTGCTGGTGCACGGCGGTGTCGCGGTTCTGCGGCATGCGCACGGCGATTTCGAGGTAGGCCTCGGCCGCCTTCAGGTGTTTGGGATCGCCGCTGCGCAGCATCGACAGCAGGTACAGGTAGCCGCCCATGCCGGTGAACAGGTGCTTGCGCTTGCCGGTGTCGCGCCGCAGCGTCTTGAGCGCCGCGTCGAAGCCGACGATGGCCGCGCCGCTGGCGCCGCGCAGCAGCACCACGGCGCTGGCGAGGTATTGGCTCTGCGGGCCGGCGGTGCGCTCCAGGTAGCGCTTGGCGTCGTCCAGGCGGCCGCACAGGATGGCGTCTTCCGCCAATGCCATGCGCAGCTCGGGACTGATGTCGTCCTTGGCGGCCTGGCGGCGCTGCAGGTGCTGCTCGCAGAATTCGCGTATCACCGGCACGGTCAGGAATTCATGCTGGGCGTTTTGCAGCAGCACCATCAACACGTCGTCCTGCAGCAGCGGATGCACGCGCGCCAGCATGCCCGGCTCGAACGGGCGGCCGAAGATGTCGACGATGGGGTGCAACTGCGCCGCCTCGTAGCTGCCCAGGCAGAAGGCCAGTATCGGCTGGATCTGTTGCGGCGTTTGGCCGCGCAGGAGGCCCATGCGCAGGCGCGCCATGCCGGCGCGGTAGCTGCGCGGCTCGACGCTGTTCCAGGTCTGGCGCATCGGCACCAGTTCGTCGTAGGCGTTGCACAGGTCATCCAGCGCGTGCGTGCCGATGGAGGCGCGCATCGCCGGCCAGCGCAGCTTGGGGTTGCAGACAAAGCCGCGTCCCGTCACCACGCTGATGAAGGCCAGCCGTTCCAGCTTGCGCAGCGCCTCATCCAAGGTGCCGACGCTGTAGGCGTTGCCGTCCTTGTCCTCGATGCGTGCGCGGTTCAGGTGATCGAGAATGGAAGTGCGTCCCACCGGCTCGCCGATCAGGGCGAGCAACGCCAGTATCATTTTTTCGTTGAACTCAAGCGTGTCAAATTCGGCGAGCAGCTTTGCGTCGGTCATGCGGGGTCAGTCTTTCAGGTTATCGATGTGTACCGGCGGCGTGGCGGCCGGGTCGTGCAGGCCGAACACGCGCTGATAGAAGTACAGCTCCGCCTCCAGCGTGCGGACGATGTTCTCACCCTTGCGGAAGCCGTGGCCCTCGCCCTCCAGCGGCACGTAGGCCACCGGCACGCCGCGCGCCTTGAGCGCGTCGACCATCATCTCCGATTGCTGCGGCGGCACGACCTTGTCGTCCAGGCCCTGGAAGAAGATCATCGGGCGCGCCAGCTTGTCGGTGTGGTTGATCGGCGAGCGGGCCTGGTACAGCGCCTCGGCCTGCGGCTGCGGCGCGATCAGGTATTCGTTGTAGTGCGATTCGAACTTGTGCGAGTCCTGGTCCAGGCCTTTGAGGTCGGAGACGCCGTAGTAGCTGGCGCCGGCCTTGAACACATCGTGGAAGGTCAGCGCGCACAGCGTGGTCAGGCCGCCGGCGCTGCCGCCGCGGATGATCAGGCGCTCGCCGTCGGCCAGGCCGCGTTCCACCAGCGCCCGCGCGCCGGCCACGCAGTCCTCGACATCGACGATGCCCCACTGGCCCTTGAGCAGGTCGCGGTAGGCGCGGCCAAAGCCGGTGCTGCCGCCGTAGTTCACATCGAGCACGCCGAAACCACGGCTGGTCCAGAACTGGGTCTTCAGGTTCAGCGTGTTGACGGTCATGCCGGTCGGGCCGCCGTGGCTGATGACGATCACCGGCGGCTTGCTGCCTGCGGGTGCCACCGCGTCGCGGTTGCGCGGCGGGTAGAAGAAGGCATGCGCGGTGCGGCCGTTGGCGCTGGGGTAGCTGATGCTGGCGGGGATGGACAGCTGGTCCTCGTCCGGCAGTTCCTCGATCGACTGCGCCAGGATCTCCACGCCCTCCTCGGTGAAGTCGATGCGCGCAAGTTCCATCGGGATGGTGGGGCCGCCGGCCAGCATGGCGATGTAGCCAGGGGCCACGCGCAGTTCGCGGATTTCCTCGTACGGGTTGGCGATGGCTTCCAGCTTGCCGCTGCCCGGCAGCAGGCGCGCCAGGCGGCTCACGCCCTTGTCGATGTAGGTGCAGATGATTTCGGAGGCCGAGCGGAAGCCGTACATCGCGTTCCCGAAGGTCCAATGCGGCGAGGCGAATTCCGCCTCCATGGGGCACAGGCCCTCGGTGCGGTCGCCGCCCCGGCACAGGCGGTACAGGTTCCACCAGCCGCTGCGGTCGGAGACGAAGTGCAGCAGGCCGTCCGGCGACCATTCGGGCTGGCACACCGATTCCTCGTCGCCGCCGGCGATGCGCAGCGGCGCGGCCAGCGTGCCGTCGTCCTGGACCTCGGCCAGCCAGAGCGTGGTGCCCTGCCACGGCATGCGCGGATGGTCCCAGCTCAGCCAGGCCAGCGTGCGGCCGTCCGGCGACAGGCGCGGCGACGAGTAGAAGTCGGCGCCCTGCGCCAGCACGGTCTCGCCGCCGTCGGCGTCGATCGCGCAGATGGTGTTGGCTGGCTGCGCGTGCGGGTCATCTCCATGCAGCTCGCGCACGCCGATCAGGCGCCCGCGCGCGCGGTCCACCACGAAATCGGCGAAGCGCTGCTTGCCGGCGGTGGTCAACGCGACCGGCGCGGCGCCGTCGTCGGCTAGATCAAGTTTATAGACGCGGTTGTCGGCAAAATGCGAAAAATAGATGGTATCGCCGTCCACCTGGTAGGCGCCGCCGCCGTATTCGTGTACCCGGCTGCGTACATTGAAGGGGGCCGGGGTCAATTCGCCGGTGGTCGCGCCGTGGTGGCGCAGCAGGGTGTTGCGGCCCGCTTCGGCGGCGCGGCCGGCCAGCCAGAAGATATCGCTGCCATCGGCGCCACCGAGCATCAATGTGGACAGGGGCGTGGCGCCGGCGGCGACGCGCGCGGCGCTGATGGTCGATGGCCAGGCGCCGTAAGGGGCGGTAATGGGTGGGGCGGATGTCATGGCGTCTCCAAAGTCGGGTGCTACGCATGATAGTGAATGAACGGACGATCATCCAGCAAAAAAAACCCGCGCAGGATGCGATAATAGCTCTTTGACCGATTTCGATTGCCTTCCATGCCACAATTTGCCCCGCTCCAGAATGACACCTTCTTGCGCGCGTTGTTGCGCCAGCCGACCGACTACACGCCTGTGTGGCTGATGCGCCAGGCGGGGCGATACCTGCCGGAATACCGGGCCACGCGCGCCAAGGCCGGCTCCTTCATGGGCCTGGCCACCAATCCGGACTACGCCACCGAAGTCACGCTGCAGCCGCTGGACCGCTTCCCGCTGGACGCGGCCATCCTGTTCTCGGACATCCTGACGGTGCCGGACGCGATGGGCCTGGGCCTGTACTTCGTCGAAGGCGAGGGTCCGAAATTCGAGCGTCCGCTGAAAACCGAGGCCGATGTGATGGCCCTGCGCGCGCCGGAACTGGGCTCGCTGGACTATGTGTTCAAGGCCGTCACCCAGATCCGCACCGAATTGAACGGCCGCGTGCCGCTGATCGGCTTCTCCGGCAGCCCGTGGACGCTGGCCTGCTACATGGTCGAAGGCCAGGGCTCGCGCGAGTTCCACACCATCAAAACGATGCTGTACAACCGCCCGGACCTGATGCATCACATTTTAAGCATCAACGCCAAGGCCGTGGCCGAGTACCTGAACGCCCAGATCGACGCCGGCGCCCAGGCGGTGATGGTGTTCGACTCGTGGGGCGGCGCGCTGGCCGACGGCGCCTACCAGGAGTTTTCGCTCAAATACATGCAGCAGGTGGTCTCCCTGCTCAAGCGCGACAAGGATGGCGTCAAGATCCCGGCCATCGTCTTCACCAAGGGCGGCGGCCACTGGATCGAGCAGATCGCCGACATCGGCGCCGACGCGGTCGGCCTGGACTGGACCGTCAACCTGACCCAGGCGCGCAAGCTGGTCGGCCACAAGGTCGGCCTGCAGGGCAACCTGGACCCGGCCATCCTGTTCGCCAGCCCGGACCAGATCCGCGCCGAGGTGCACAAGGTGCTGGACGCCTTCGGCACGCCAGCCGCCGGCAACGGCCACGTATTCAACCTGGGCCATGGCATCTCGCAATTCACGCCGCCGGAGAACGTCGCCGCCATGGTCGAAGCCGTTCATAGCTACAGCAAGGCCCAGCGCGCCGGCTGATGTAATTCGCAAACAAAGGGCACGTTTCTCCGGAGGCGTGCCCTTTTTCGTTGGTGCGCGCGGGAAAGCAATACCGACTTATGCACAATTTTTTTTGCTGCGGAAATATTAGGCAGTGCTTTTTCCGTAGCCCGTGAGGCCCTTGCAAGTCGTTGATTACATGGGATAAATTTTGTAGACGAAGAGTCAATAGATGGCAAGTCGTAAACCTTGACTGTGGGCTGAAACTAGTTTATTTCTTCATTGTCCACAAAGTTATCCACAAAAACTGTGGATAAAAAATAAAAGTACTTAGTAAACCGTGACTTAGCCATAATGTTGCTGTTTTGCTTGAAGTGTATGTTGCGTTGCACGATTTTTAGGCAAAGTTTAGGCCTCGATAACGAAGTTGTGAACAGACAAACCTTATACATAAAGTAGGTGGTGGCTCTTTCATTGAAAGTATTGCATTGTGCTTTGCAATATCGGTGGATAAGCCCCAAAAAATGCTTGATTTCAGTAAAAAAAGCATCCTAAATACTTCACTTATGCACAGCGGCGGAGAAAAAACGCGAAATTTTCTTCTCCTAGGAAGCATTTTCCAAGTGGTTGATTTTAAAGAGAAATAATTTTGAATTTTTGCCCGGTTTACGACGATGCCAAGCCTGAAGTCTGTGCTTTCCGGGGATTAAGATTCCTTTGTCCACAAAGTTATCCACAAAAACTGTGGATACATCAAACCGCCCCGGCGGGCGCGGTATTTGCGCCCTATTGCCGCGGGAATTTTCTACTGTGACGGGATCCATGCAGGGCCTTTTCCACCATTGCATTCTTCAGATTGCGCTCGATACACCGCTGAACGCGATTTTCGACTACCGCTGGCATTGCGACGCGGCAGAGCAGCCGCAGGTCGGCCAGCTGGCGCTGGTGCCGTTCGGGCGGCGCGAGGTGATGGGCCTGATCGTCGGCGTCGCGGCCGAGACCGATGTGCCGGTGGATAAGTTGAAGGATGCGCTGGCGGTGCGCAGCCAGCTGGGGCCGTTGTCGGCGCAATGGCTGGCGCTGGCGGGCTTTGCCGCCGACTATTACCAGCGTCCGCTGGGCGAGGTGGCGATGCCGGGGCTGCCGAAGAATCTGCGCGTGCTGACCACGGTGGCGCTGGACCGGGCGCTGAAGAAGCTGGCCAAGCTGGACGCGCCGCACGACGGCACGCCGCTGAACATGCCGGCGTTGAATCCCTCGCAGCAGGAGGCGGCGGATGCCATCGGCGGCGCCGTCGGTTTCAAGCCGACCTTGCTTTACGGCGTGACCGGCAGCGGCAAGACCGAGGTCTACCTGCAATCGTGCGCGCAGGTGCTGGCGCGCGAGCCGGAGGCGCAGATCCTGATCCTGGTGCCGGAGATCAACCTCACGCCCCAGCTGGAAGGCAATATCCGCGCGCGCTTCCCGGGCGTGATGCTGGCGACCTTGCACAGCAGCCTGTCCGAAGGCGAGCGCATGCTGCACTGGCTGGCCGCGCACCAGGGCAAGGCGCGCATCGTGCTGGGCACGCGGCTGGCGATCCTGGCGTCGCTGCCGAATTTGAAGCTGATCGTCATCGACGAGGAGCACGATCCCTCGTACAAGCAGCAGGAAGGCCTGCGCTACTCGGCGCGCGACCTGGCCGTGTGGCGCGCGTGGCAGCTGGGCATTCCCATCGTGCTGGGATCCGCCACGCCGTCGCTGGAGAGTTGGCATCACGCGCAATCGGGCCGCTACCGCAAGCTGGAGCTGCGCGAGCGGGCGGTCAAGAACGCCGTGCTGCCGCAAGTGAAGCTGCTGGACATGGAGCGCGACAAGCCCAAGGATGGGCTGACGTCGCAACTCATCGCGGCGATCAGGCAGAGGATGGAGCGCGGCGAGCAGTCGCTGCTGTTCCTGAACCGGCGCGGCTATGCGCCGGTGATCTGCTGCGAATCGTGCGGCTGGATCAGCGAGTGCACGCGCTGCACCTCGTTCATGGTGCTGCACCGTCCCGAGCACCGGCTGCGCTGCCACCATTGCAGCCTGGAGATGCGCATCCCGCGCCATTGCCCGACCTGCGGCAACGTCGACCTGCAACCGCTGGGGCGCGGCACGCAGCGCGTGGAGGAAGGCTTGCAGGTGCTGTTCCCGGAAGCGCGGGTGCTGCGCATCGACGCCGACTCCACGCGCAAGAAGGGCAGCGCGCAGGAAGCGTTCGACACCGTGCACCGGGGCGAGGTCGACATCCTGATCGGCACGCAGATGGTGGCCAAGGGGCATGACTTTAAGAACCTGACGCTGGTCGGCATCCTGAATCCGGACACGGCGCTGTTTTCGCAGGACTACCGCGCCAGTGAGCGCCTGTTCGCGCAACTGATGCAGGTGGCGGGCCGCGCGGGCCGCGCAGCGCAGACCGAAGGCGGCAGCGTCAGCGAGGTGCTGATCCAGACCCGTTATCCGCAGCATCCCTTGTACGGCGCGGTGGTGAACCACGATTACGACCACTTCGCGTCGGCCTTGCTGGAAGAGCGCGAACAAGCCGCCTTGCCGCCCTATCTGTACCAGGCGTTGCTGCGGGCCGAGGCGCCCGAGTTGGCCACGGCCATCGAATTCCTGACCATCGCCCGCGATTGCGTCGAGCATCCCGGCATCACCATCAACGATCCGATACCGATGAGCATGACGCGGGTTCACAACGTCGACCGCGCGCAATTGCTGGTGGAGTCGGCCTCAAGGCCGATGCTGCAAGCGTTCCTGCGAGAGTGGCTGCTCACTCTGCGAGAAATGAAGAGTCGCGTAAAGTGGTCGCTGGAAGTAGACCCGCTGGACATCTAGTTTGTCTAATTTGGGGTCAAGTCTGGCATTCGGACACGAGCTCTGCCGTAGCCTA